>ERZ1106963.628-NODE-628-length-49722-cov-6.986430_pt1 | contig 49722 bp, 42 predicted proteins | sample MGYA00403681_ERZ1106963 | MGnify/ENA primary metagenome ERZ1106963 (study PRJEB35170, sample SAMEA104062407) | human gut metagenome | biome: human gut; feature: human-associated habitat; material: faeces | place: Denmark | collected 2012-05-03 ...
CTGAAAGGTTGACGGCAGAGATTCGGAGAATTTACAGAAAAAACGTTACGTAGCCAGCATAGGACAGTTGTTCTCGAAAATGAGAAGGTGTTTGGAAGTGAAGTTATGAGCATTTTTGACAACAAACCAGAAGATTTCTTTCAAGAAAATGACATTATTGTACATAACATCACCACATTGCCCGGACTGTCGGGGTTAAATGTTGGTTATGAAAACTCTGTTTGGAGATATGATGAATTTTCTGAATATCTTTTAGATTGGCTTCCTGAATTTGCTCTAAAATATTCTGATATATCACAAATGAACCATACGAATTCCAGAAAGTTTTTAAAACAAGCAGCGAAAACAGTTTACCAAACGGATAAATATAGAAATCGTGGTGAATTTGGAGAGTTAATTCTTCATGCGCTCATTCGTTTTCTTTTTAACTCGCAACCTGTGATAAGCAAAATTTATTACAAAACCGCAGCAAATGATACTGTTAAAGGATTTGATGCCGTACATATCGTGCAAGTCGGATCAAATTTTGAACTATGGCTTGGCGAAGCAAAATTCTACAAAGATATTGCTGCCGCAATAAGAGATGTTGTTTCTGAATTAAAACAACATTGCGAAAGAGACTATTTAAGAGAAGAATTTATTCTCGTTTCAAATAAGATTGACAGCAACTGGGAATATGCTGAACGTCTTAAAAAAATGATCAGTAGCAGAAATTCGTTAGATAGCATTTTTTTACAAATATGTTTTCCGGTTTTATTAACATATGAAAGTGACATAATCCATAAAAACAAATTAACAACCGACACATTAAGAAAAGAATTATTAAAAGAACTTAACTCAAATTATGATTCGTTTAGGCTTAAATTAACTCCTGATTTACTAAAAGTTCATTTAATACTGCTTCCTTTGGATTGCAAGCAAAGACTTGTTGACTGCTTAAACAAAAAATTGGAAGGGCTGCAGAAATGAATCTTGATGAAATAAGACAAAATTTAGAAAACCGTCTGTTCTTACACGCACGCCAATTTGAAATTCTTGCAGAGGTTAGTCATCAACTTTGCATAAACGAGAAAGTTGGGCGCGATTTGCTTATTCATCTATTGGAATATAAAGAGTGTTTTGTTGACAATGAAAGTATATTAAATACCCTTGTTGCAGCGGCAGGACTTTTCCCATATCTTGAGGAACAACAACTGGCATCTTCTTCTGAACAATTGCTTTATGAATTCCATCGTCCAGCAGGATTAGATGACATAGTTTTGCATTCAGCTCAAATGGATGTCTATCAACAATTATTAGATGGTGAAAATATTATTCTAAGTGCACCAACAAGTTTTGGAAAGAGTTTACTCATTGATGCAATGATTGCAAGCGGAAAATACAAAATAATTGTTGTGATTGTTCCAACAATTGCATTAATAGATGAAACCAGAGTTAGGTTGTCAGAACGATTCCGCGACAAATATAAAATAATAACTCATCAGTCACAAAGTCAAGACGAACATAGTATATACGTTTTGACACAAGAACGATTTCTTGAATTTCAGGATGCTTTGAAACCAGATTTTTTTGTTATTGATGAATTCTACAAATTGAATCATCAGCCAGAAAGCACTTCTTATGACGAGCGCGTGGTGTCACTCAACAGTGCATTCTTAAAGCTTTGCAATTCAAAAGCACAGTTCTTGCTAATTGGACCGAATATAAGCGGTGTTATGGCAGGAAAAGATGAGGAAATAAAATACAAGTTTATTCGGACAGATTTTCAAACGGTTGCGACAGATATCGTATATGTAAAAAATGAAGGCGATTTAAATGCGAAATGTATTGAGCTTGCCCAGAACCTAAACGAACAAACACTAATTTTTTGTAAGTCTCCTGTGAGCGCAATGGCATTAGCAAATAAAATGATACAATCAGGACTTCAGTATGACAATGCCAAGGCAAAGGAACTTGCAACGTGGTTAAGAGAAAATTATCATAACGAATGGGATGTCCCCAAATTTATTGAACATGGAATTGCAATACATTATAGTGCTTTGCCGCGTTCTATTTCTCATTATATATTAAAACTTTTTAACGATGGAGCATTACGTTTTGTACTTTGCACCTCAACGATTATAGAAGGAGTTAATACGTCTGCTAAAAATATTATTATTTTTGATAATAAAATTGCCAAACGAAAATTTGATATGTTCACATACAACAATATTAAAGGACGGGCTGGCAGAATGTTCCGATATTTTGTGGGAAAAGTTTTTATGTTAAATGAGCAGCCAGATGACCAACTTCCTTTTATTGATATTCCTGTCTTGACTGCACCAGAGGATATCCCCATCACATTGGCATTAGATTTGCCGGAACATAATTTAAGTGAATATACAAAAGAACAGTTGAAAAAACTTCATGCACAGGATTATCTTGATGTTTCTGTCATACGACGGAATCCGTCTGTTCCTGCTGATTTTCAAATAGGCGCAGCAAAAGAAATTGATGAAAACATCAAAAACATGGTTCCTCTTTTAACTTGGACGCAGAATCCATCTTCACTTCAATTGCAAAAGGTTTGTTCTATAATTTTTGAAAAATTACTTGATAACACAGGTCAATATGATATTGTTTCTGCGAAACAACTTAATTATAAGATAAGAGAACTGCAACATAATATGCCCAATGGGATTTTTACGCTCATAGACAATGCGATGAAAAACAAAAAAAACTGTAAAGATGCCAACGATGCTGTTAATAAAACACTCTCTTTTTTAAGGAACTGGGGAGAATTTAATTTTCCTCGCTTACTTAATACGTTAGATGACATACAAAAATATGTCTTTGCGAAACATAAAATTTCCCCTGGTGATTATTCTTTTTTTTCAGAACAAGTAAAACATTGGTTTCTGCCACCAGCTGCAACGCTACTTGAAGAATATGGAATCCCATTCCAAATTACACTCAAAATATGCAAACAAAAAGATTTGGGAAAAACGCCAGACGAGATTATTTCCAAAATAAAAGAAATAAATATTGATATGCTACCGCTTGGTAACGTTGAATCCAGTTTGTTGAAAGAAGCCATTTTGCACTTATGAGAGGACTGCAATGAACGACAAGAAGAATAAGATGACTGCGAAACCGGAGTTCCCGTATGACAGAATGCCCTTGGCAGATTCAAACGATATTCATCAGTTTATCAAACGCTGGCGCACCGTTTTCCAAGGCAAGGCGGGTGAAATTGAAAATCCGGATTTCCCACAAATGCTATGGAGCAAAGGGTTCATCTATAAAAGCAATGAACTTGATACGCTGATTATGCATAATGACTACGAATTGGCAAAGAAAATCATCAAGGATTGCAACGACATCTGTATGCTTGGTGATGCCATCTTCACTTACTGGCGCATGATGACGCACTCCGACTATTTTGTGCCGGAACGTGAGGTGTATGCCTGTTTCCTGTCTTTGTTTGACAGAATCGCGGATTTGACCGAAAAAGACGTAAAAAAATGATTGGGACAAAAAACACTACGGAAATCCGCTTCTCATTGCTTGGAATAATAGAACAGTTTGGAGGTACCATATCCGCAGGACATGAATGCCCCTGCCAAAGAGATTTCATTCCTTGGAGGCTTGCTTCACGGATACCGCCGGGAACCACTGGCGGCATGAGGTTGGGAATTTATGCACCCCCATTTCGCGCGTGCGCGCGAGGGAGAGAATGCGGACTTGTTTTCTTGGCGGCGATTCGGCGCAGTACTGCGGAGATGAGGTAGAGAGCCTGCTGGATGTGGACGGGATATTCCCGCCCAGCGAGAGGATGTGACATTGTGTTTGATGTATTCATATTTCGTTCTTTCCTGTTCGAGGCGTAGCCGGAATTGGTGACGCGCAATTGATTTGCGCTCTCAAGCAGGTAAAAGCAAGTCGAGTTCGGAAGAAAGAACGAAATGATGCTATGAATGCTCATGGTATAGGCATTTGTGGGCAAATCATAAAAAAATACTTTTGGTTTTGAGCTTGGCAACGATGCCGGCCAAACGCTCTCGGACTAAAAGTTTTCGGTTCAAAAAGAGAAGACACTGTCTCAAAAGTTCTTACCCCGACCATTTAGATTTTCTTATCCGTCAACCACTTACGGCTGATGATTTTTTGTTTTTACACAACGTGCTGGCCGTCCGGCGTTTGCGCGTTCTCCGGACTACCCCTTTGTTTCGGAGAGAGAAACCGTTTTCGGCTGTTTCGGAGTCATTTACGCCTTCACTCGACGCCTTTTCTCCGTTTGCTGAATGACCTCACTTTACGTTTTTTTCGGAGAATTGAGCTTGTTGCCACCGTAGCAAGCCGGAAAGTTACAATCTAATCGAAAATGGTCAAATTGAAATTTGCGAACTTTTCTCCACCGAGAAAACGGAGAACGTTTTTGAGGTCATGCAAAAAGCATGCGCTTCCCGATGTTCTGCCGCAACCTGCTTTTTCGTATGCGAAACGACAACTTTTCGATTTTTTCAAAAGAAAGCATTTGCAAAACAGACATCAAGACATATAGTATTTTATTGATGACTTTTTAACAGGAGAATCCATAATGAAAAATATTTTTTTGCTTTGACCGGAGCGGTGTTGTTAACGCTGTGTTCCTGTTTTTCGAGAACCGCGCGAGTTGAACATTTCGGAAAATCCTTGACCGCTGAATATGGACAAGCCAATGACGGTTCCGAATATGTGGATATTCGCGGAGATATGAAGCACAACAGCGCCTTGATTATGCCGAACATCAAATTTTCCGCAGAACAGGATACGATCCATATAGAGGTTGAATTAACTTTGGTAAAAAAGTAAAAAGTTCTTTGGATTTTCCGTGGCGAATTCCCTTGTCTAAAGGAATTAACCGAATCACATTCGGCCCGAAAGATGAAATCATTTGGCAAAGAGAACTAAAATGAAATGGACAACTGCGTTATTTGCGCTTATACTATGTATTTTTATAAGCGGATGCGAACATGATATTCAGCTTTCGGCTCTGCGACAATCGCAATGGTACAAAAAACAGTTGGAAATTGTCAATGCTCCGAAAAAAACTTTTTTGGAACCGGCGCGCTCCTTATGGTGTGGAAAAATAGTTGCAGTTCAGGACAGGATACTCACCTTGATGCCGTTCAAAAAACTTTCCGGTTTTTCCAACGTAAAAAATGCCTCTCTTGATCTTTGGGTTGCGGAAGATGACATGACAAATTTTTCTGAGGGGACATGGATTGTCGCCAGAACTGAACGCAGCTTGAAAAATCAATATTTTGTAAAAGAATACCGATTATTGCCCCAGACTGGCTCTGTCCCCCAAAAATTTGTTTCCGTTTATGAAAAAGTTCTGCTAGACGCGATTGAACACAACTGGCATTTGAATGTGGAAGTGCTTGACAAAGGGCGAACATTGAAAATATCGAATGGCGTCCCCCAAATGACAAAATTCTACGAGCCAAAGTTTATGAACGGATATACTTCGACGCGGACACGAGACGGAGTATTTTTCAGCGGCAGCAAATTTGAATATATCGTAATGGATACAAAGGGGATTCTTTTTGACCGCATTCGCTTGCAGAACACTCCCGGCGGAATGGTATGGGAGAAAGACGAAAACGATCTGTGGCATGTGTTTAGGTGCGGCTATGACTTTGATCCTCAAGCGTTTTATGAAATTACCGGTGAATCTCCGGCTATTACAAGAATGATCCGGTTCCCATGGATACGTGAATCCGTAGGAACGATTGCCAAGCATCCATCTACAATAGCTCGCCGTGACGAATTACAAAAGGCGTTTGATAAGGCCGGAATTCCTGGCAAATGGGAGATTGGCGACTTCGGCAGTATGATTTTTTACAGCGATTGCCGTGAATTTGAGCTGGATATATCGTGTTTTTTTCATAACGGCCCCTTTAAGATGTCCGGTCCGAATCCATCCGGCTTTATCTTCAGTCTGTCTGCCTCGTGTAGAGGTGCGGCGCCAATTCCTATTTATTCCCATCCCGCGATATGCGACTGTCCGGTTTTCTACTATTGGAAAACGACACGCGGTCCCGGATATCTGGCTTGGGGAAACGGCGATAATATGATTTGGCATACATGGAATTTTGAATTCGGAGATGAATTATCAAATCATCCTGAAGTACTTGCCAAAATTCTGCAAACGATTCAATCTCTGCCGCCGTGGCTGCTGCCGAATCCGAAGAAATAATATGCGGATCATTCTGTGCTTCCGAGATAGGAGCGCAAAGGGATTTCTGCATTTTTTCTCCGCAAATGGTAAGGTCGTAACACTGGTTATGTGAAACCGGCATATCGCATACTTTTAATATCTATTCAGTGTCAAATGTTATGCCAATTCACGATTTTCACTCCGGCTTGGCAGAACATCCCAAAAACGAAAAGTTGAGAGTTCGCACCTCGTAGAAAAATTCCTTTCTAATTATACTACTCCGACCATTCTTTTTGCCATGCACTGCACATCCTTCACGCACGAAATTTCAGACGGTCGGTCGGATTTTTTCCTTCAGAGGATTTCCCCGTTCAAACGAGGGGTTTTTGGTGCAAGACCGTCCTGAATCTTTTCCGGCATTCCGCATCTCCTTCTGTCGCCGGATGATTCCGGAAAATGAATTCAACGAAATCACCGGAAACAATTCATAAAATTCTCTCCGGCTCCGCATCACTTGGCGTGAGAAGCGAGGATGCTGTCGATGGCCCGCTTGCTCTCAACTTCAAGAATCGGGGTGAGAATCAGGTCGAGATTGCCTTCCATGAGCGAGGGAAGGTCGTAGGCGGAAACGCCGTAACGATGGTCGGTGATGCGGTTCTGAGGGAAATTGTAGGTGCGGATGCGCTCGCTGCGGCCGCCTGTGCCGACCTGCATACGTTTCGACGCGGCATGGCGCGCGGCCTCTTCACGACGCTGAATTTCAAGCAGCTTCGCTTTCAGAATGCGGAGCGCAATCTCGCGGTTGCGGATCTGCGAACGCTCCTGCTGACTCGCGACGACAAGTCCGCTCGGTTTGTGCACGATCCGCACGGCCGAATCCGTCCGGTTGACGTTCTGTCCGCCCGGTCCGGAGGAACGGAAGGTGGAAATCTCCAGATCCTCATGCCGGATTTCAATGTCGTCCGTTTCGTCCGCTTCGGGAAGAACCGAAACGGTGATGGTCGAGGTGTGGATGCGTCCGCCCGATTCGGTTGCGGGGACACGCTGGACGCGGTGGACGCCGCTCTCAAACTTCATCAGAGAAAACACGTCGGTTCCCGACAGGGAGAGGGTTGCCTCCCTGATGCCGCCGAGATCGCTGTCGGACTGGTCGAGCACTTCTGCGCGCCAGCCTTTCTTTTCGGCGAATTTGAGGTACATGCGGAACATTTCCGCCGCAAACAGCGCGGCCTCTTCACCGCCCGCCGCGGGACGGAGCTCGACGATGGTGTCGCGGGCGTCCGCCGCATCGCGCGGGATGAGGGCGATGGTGAGCTGCTGTTCGATCTCCTGCGATTTCCGGTCGAGTTCCGCAAGGTCGGACTGCAGAAGAGCGAGGAAGCCGGGATCTGTTTCGTGTTCGAGCAGTTCGCGGTTTTCGCGGATCTGTTCAAGAGTCCGGTTCCAGAGCTCGAAGGCTTTGAAGATTCCGGCAAGACACTGCCGTTCCCGGGAGAGCGCTTTGCATTCCGCCGGCTTCGAATAGATTTCCGGCGCGGCGAGCTTCTCTTCCAGTTCTTCGAAACGCTCCTTCATGGAGTCGATGTGAACGGCGATGTCCTGCGGCTGCATGATCTGAACACGAAAAACCCGTCCACGCCGGAAAGGAGATTCCGGTTTCAGACGGGTTTCCTGCAAAGGGTTGATTACGCCTTTTTGCCGTAGCGCTTGTTGAACTTGTCGACGCGTCCGGCGATGTCAACCAGCTTCTGCTTGCCGGTGAAGAACGGGTGGCAATCGGCGCAGATGCCGACGCGCTGTTCTTTTCTCGTGGAGTTGATTTCCCAGACTTTTCCGCAAGCGCAGATGACTTTTGCGGGGCCGTAGTTCGGATGGATTCCTTCTTTCATTTTCGCAAACCTTGTTCTTATGGGTTATCTGTAATGCAGTTCTGTTTCCAAACGACAGCACAATGTGCGGTCGTGAAAACCAGAATATAGCACGTTTTTCCGGAATTTCAAGTTTTCTCCGAAGATTTCGCCGATTTCCTGTATTCTCTCGGCGCCGCGCCGTATTTTTTGCGGAACGCAGTCGAGAAGTAGTATGGCGATGAGTATCCGCTCCGCCAGCTGATCTCCTTCAGCGGCAGGTCGGTTGCGGTCAGCATTGAACGCGCAAACTCCAGGCGCAGTCCGATCAGGTATTCCAGCGGATGCCGCTGAAAGTGCCGCCGGAAGAGCCGGACAAGGGTCGGCTGGCTGACTCCCGCATTTTTTGCAATTTCCTCAAGCCGGACGGCGTTCTGGAAGGAGCTGTTCATGAAATCCAGCGCCCGGAGCAGCGACTCCGGATATGCGCGGCGCTCCGCATGAAACGCTTCGGATAAACGAAACAGCAGATCGTAGACTCCGCTTGCGACGAGCGGTTCGGTTCCGCGCTCCTTCCGGTCGAGCAGATTCAGAAGTGTGCGGATCCTCGATTCAAATTCCGCCGGATTCTCCGGTTTCAGATGACGCATTCCGGTCAGTTTCAGCGATTCCACAAGCGGGTCGAGCAGAGTCCCCGTGATGCAGAGAACGAGTTTGCGGTAGTAACGCTGTTCATCGGTGCGGAGTTTCGTTTCGGCGTTGTGATGGACCAGATAGAGTTCTCCCGCGCCGACTCTGCGGGCGATGCCGTCGTCCTCGTAAACAACGGTTCCGGCGAGCACCATTTCGACGGCGAGGTCGGGGTTGTGATTATGTTGGAAAAAGCAGGCTCCGTTGCGCTCGACGGTCAAACCGTTCCGCAGGTAAAGGCTCTGGGCGGCGAATGCGGAACTCGGCCAGATGTGGCATTGAATTTTTGCGGTCTGATAATACCCCGTGCTCCGCAGGTCCCCGTGTTCGTTGCGCAGAAGATCCGACATTTTAAATCCTCTTGATTGAAATTTAAATCTTTTTCCGTTTTTCCCCTCTTCACTTTTTATTAAAAATAGCGTATAATATGGAAAAAGCAAACAGAAAAGGATCGATTATGATGAAAACTCCGATGCTGGCGTACCGTCTGCCGTACGGAAAATTTCTGCGCCGGGAATGGGAAACTCTGGAGTTTATGCGTGAGGCGGGAATCAACCTGGTCTGCATTTCTCCGATGAATACGGTGAATTCGGTCGGCGATCCCTATTCCGATTATCCGCTGATCTGGAAATGGGACGAGGTTTACGATTTCGGCGTTCTGGACCGTCAGATTGAAGAGGTGCTGGCGCATCATCCCGCCGCGCGGTTCCTGGTGACTGTGGACTTGAATACGCCGCTCTGGCTTGCACGGCGTTTGTCTCTGGATTCGTTCTACCGTCTGACCGATTGCATTCTTCATCCGCAGTGGAAGCCGCTGACGGAAGCGTATCTGACCGCGTTTCTGGATCACTGCGAACGGAAATGGGGTGACCGGATTGAAGGCTGCATCATTGCGTGCGGACGGACCCTCGAATGGATTGAATGCCGCAACTTCGAACCTTCGGTCCGCAAGAACATCGCGTTCCGTTCGTGGTGCCGGGAACGGAATCTGCCGCAGTATCCGGTTCCGCTGATCGACGGAGCGGAAAAACGTCTGCATGAATCCGTTTACGATCCCGCGAAGGAGGCGGAGTTTCCGGCATGGCTCCGGTTTCTCAATGAACTGACGGCGGATCTGGTCATTTCGTTTATCTCGACGGCGCGGAAGCATATCCGGACGAGTGCGAAAATCGGAATTTTCTACGCGCATATCCGCAACATCGGGATCGGCGGACAGCTTGACTGCGAACGCGTGCTGGATACCGCTCCGCCCGATTTCGTGATCGGCGCGGCGTGCAACCGTCCGGCGGATATCGGATGCGATTCCGGATATATCGGTGTAACGGAAATGCTCCGCCGCAGAAACATCGGCTTCATGTTCGAGTGCGACCGCATTACGAGCGAAGCCAACCTGAAAATGTCCGAATTCGTCTCTCTTTCCGGCGGAATCTGGGAAGGGTGGAAGACGGAGGCGGATGACATTGCGGGATTGAAACGCGAGCTCGGAATGGCGCTGGTCAACCGTCTCTCCTTCTGGTTTTTCAACATCTGGGGCGGAATGTACCGGAGCGCCGGAACCCGTGCGCTCATACGCCGCGCCGCGGAAGTGTGGGAAAAATATGCGCGCCTTTCGACCGGTTCCGCCGCTCAGATCCTGCTCGTGATCGATCCGGAAAGCAACTATTTCCTGCACAGCTGGAAGGAGATCGACCGCTACACCTCGCTGGAGAACCGCATTTCCGCCGCCGGGCTTCCGGTCGATACGGCAACCGTGAGCGACCTGGAAACGATGGAGCTTTCGCAATATAAAATAGTCATCTTCCAGAACCTCGCCGTCATGAACTCCCGCAAGGATGCTTTGCTGAAAACAAAAATCTGCAAAGACTGCCGGACCGTCGTTTTCCTGAACACGCCGGGAGTCGTGCGGGATGGCGTTTATGCGGAGGCCGGCATGGAGCTTCTGGCAGGTTCCGTTTCTCCGGAGGCGGTTGCCGTGCGGAAGCTGACGGAATGGATGCTTGTTCATGCCGGGAATGCGGATTTGCTGACGGAAGAGCGGATTCTGGAGCTGGCAAAAGCTGCGGGAGTGTTCTTCTGTTCCGAAGACGCCGCATTCCATTGGTCAAGGGAGCTGCTCGCCGTTCACAGCAAGTCCGGCGGTGAACTGCTGGTGCGTCTCCCGTTTCGGGCAAAACGGGTCGTTGAAATATTCGATGACCGGGTTGCCGCCGTTGAAACCGACCGCTTCACGGACCGGTTCAGTTCTCCCGGCACAAACATTTACTATCTGGAACACTGAAAAAACAAAAAATGAAAGGCAGGCAACACATGAATCCTTATCCGCCCAGAAGAAACTTTTTCTGCTCCAGGCGTAAAACCCGCGGATTTACGCTTGTGGAACTCCTCGTGACAATTGCAGTGATCGCCATCCTCGCGGGGATGCTTCTTCCGGCTTTGAACAAGGCAAGGGAGAAGGGAATGGCGATTCAGTGCGTCAACAATCAGAAACAGTGCGGAACGGAGGTGATGATGTACGCCGGGGAAAACGGCGATTTCTTCTCCACGCGCCAGTTCGCCAAAGGGTTCGGAACCTGGGCGGAGGAACTGCGGACCTTCCCCTTCGGTCCGGGAAACCGCGGCGGGAACGATCAGGGATACAAGGTGCTCCCAGGTTCGTTCTTCTGTCCGAAAATAAAAGAGAACGACCCCGAGTGGCCCGCCTCCTACACCTATGGCGTTTACGATGATTTCGGCGGAACCTATGAAAAATATTTCGGGTCCCCGTATGTCTACGAATACACGGACAAGGCGTTTTCCGGATTCGATTTGAAGCGGCTCAAAAACGGCTCGTCCTATTTTCTGCTGACCGATTCCATCACCGTCACAAGTTCCAACGCGGCCGCAGTCGGCAGACAGGCCGCGCGGCTCGGATGGGGAAGCGCAAACAAATTCGGCATTCACCTGCGGCACATGGGGCAGACAAATATGCTGTTCGGCGACGGGCATGTCCAGGCTGTCGCATTTCCCGCTTTGCAGACCGGTTATCACCACGACCTGCGAAGCGCTTCGAAGGCGCCTCTTGAAATTTACCGCAGAGAAGACTACAAAGTCTCTTACTGAAAGTTTAAAGATATATAGAAAGGAACGGAAATCATGAAATTTACGGCACTTCTCACTCTGATCGGCGGACTCGCTCTCTGCGCGCAGGCGGACTCCTCTTTCCGGCTTGACATGAACGGCGACGCGGGAATGACCGTTTCCGCAGAGAGCGCAGGAATCAGGCTCAAACCGCAGGGATGGAAAAAAGCCGATCTGCGCAAAGGCTGTCTTTACGGCGAAACGAAACTTCCTGCTGACCGGAACACCACTCTGAAAGTCCTTTTCCGGACGGACCGGAAGGGAACCGTCATTTTTGAATTCGCCGGAAGCTGGAACGACGATCCGGAAAAACGCTCAAAAACCGCTCTTTTCGAGGTTCAGGTGAACGGCAAATCCGTTCCGGAAGGCGGTTTTACCCGCGTGAAGACCGATGCGAAGAAGGGGATTAAACTGCCGCAGGGCTTCGTTTGCCGCGGCGCCCCGGTGTATGCGCCTGCGGATGGAGACGGAAAAAGCGCATCGGTGCTGGTCGACCACGACAACCGTCTGATTCTCTATTTCAAGGCGGAAGCGGAGACCGATTACGTCATGACAATCTCATGCAGAGGAACGGCGGAATGAAGATGTTTGCATTTTTCCTGTTTGCCGCAGGGTTTGTTCTCTGCGCGCAGGATGCCGTGTTCCGGCTGGATTTGAACGGCGCTCCGGGAACGGTTCTTGAGACGTCGGAATCCAGTCTGCTCTTCAAACCTCAGATGTGGAAAAAGCCGGAACTGCGGAAGAGTTCTCTCTATGGCGAATATGCCGTTCCGGACAAAGGCGCGGCGGAACTGCGTTTCACCCTGTCTTCCCCGGTTGGCGGAGCAATGAATATGGAGTTCGCCGGGGCGTGGAATGACGATGCGGGAAAACGGCGTTTCCTGCGTCTTGCGGAGGTGCGCGTGAACGGAGTCATGATTCCGGAGGGCGGGTTCATCAATACGAAAAAAATGCCGGACGGCAAGCCGCTTCCTTCCGGTTTCCTGTTTCGCGGAAAACCGGAATATCTTCCGGCGGGCGGAACGGAAGGAGAACCGGCGGTCCGCATCAACCATGACAACCGTCTGATTCTTCCGCTTGCCGTGAAAGCGGGGGAAAAATACCGGCTGAAGATCCGTCTTTCAGCGGAGCCGCTTCCTCCCGATCCGCGGACAATCCGGAAACTGCTGCCGTTCTCGGAAACCTGGAAGGTGCGGCTTCCGGGAAAGAACGGCACGGCGGAGGACCGCGAAATCCGGAAAAAGCCGGATCTTTCGCCGGATGGCTGTACGATCTGGCTGAACGGGCTTGTCTCGGAATTCGCTCCGCGCAGCACGGCGGTTCTCGAGAATGAATTCGAACACGACCGTGAAGAAGCGTTTTATGCCGGATTTGCCGCCGACTGGTGGATGGAGGTTCAGCTGAACGGAGCGACGCTTCTTTCCACTCTTGCAAAAGGAAACGGAAAGCCGTTCGATTTGGAACGGCACAAAGTTCTCCTTCCGGTGAAGAAGGGTAAAAATGTGCTGAAAGTGAAGGTGCTGAGCGGTTCCGGAGGATGGTTCTTCCGTTTCGGATCTCCGCGTCCCCATGTTCCGCCGAAGGTCTTCCGCGAAAACGCGGAATGGCGGGCTGTGGATATGGAGTCGCTCGAAGTGAAACCCGGAACGGCTCTCGACCTCTCCGCGCGGATTGACGCTCCGGCTGGCAAATTCGGGCGTCCGGTGATTGGAAAGGGCGGTGTTCTCGTGTTCGATAAAGCTCCGGAGAAGACAGCCCGTTACCAGGGATTCTCCAGCGGTCTGCCGCAGGAGCTCTGGTTCGGCTGTTCCAAAGAGCAGTTCCGGAAAAATGCGGTCCGGATCGCCGCCGCGATTCGCCGTCAGGGATATAATCTCTTCCGGGATCATGGAATTGACGACTGGATCATGCGCGGGTCGCAGACCCCCGCGGAATTCGATGCTGAGATGCTCGACCGCTGGGACTTTCTCTTCGCCGAAATGAAAAAACAGGGAATCAGCTGGCAGCACGTCGTTTTCTCCTTCGGGCTTTACGAGGGAGACGGCGAGCGGAGCCGGGCTTTCCGCAGCCGCGACATGCACAAGCTGATGATGACGATCGGGCGCGATCCGGAACGCCGGCGTTTCAAACTCGGCGCGGAAAAGTTCCTGAACCACGTCAACCCGTATACCGGGCTTGCGTGGAAGGATGACCCTGCGCTGATTCTGGTGGAATTCTACAATGAATCGTACAGCGGATTCGGCAGAATCGCCGAACTCGAAAAGTGGTTTCCGAAAGAGTATGAATATTTTCACCGGAAGTGGTCGGAGTGGCTCCGGAAGCGCTTCTCCGGCAGACCGGATGCGGAGCGTCCGCCGGAACTGTGCGGAGCCGGACTTCAGAATCCGCCCCGCTTCAAAACGTACGACGTTTCGCCCGGACTCATCGCGGAAACCGTCCGTTTCCGGATCGAGTGCGCGGAGGAGATGAACCGCTGGTGTTCCAAAGTGATTCGCGACGCGGGATTCCGCGGACTCGTTACGCAGAACGGCTATCACCCCGTTTTCAATGCCGCAGCCCTTTGGGATACGGTTCCGTTTGCCGACTGCCATGTCTATTACAAGCATCCGAGCAATTGGGCGCGTCCGGGGTCTCAGGTCGGACAGGAGAGCGCCGCCGGAGAGTGCGCAAGTTATTTCCGCGGACTCAATGCGCAGCGTCTTTACGGGCGTCCGTTCGGCGTCGGTGAATTCAATCACTGTTTCTGGAACCCTTATCAGCATGAAATGCCGCTGGTGTTTACCGCATACGCCTCCTTACAGGGCTACAGCACGCTTGCGATTCACGAAATGGCGGTCATGCTCGACGGCTTCTGGAAGCGGCCGCGTCTCGGTCCGTTCCAGGTCGCTCCGAATCCGGTCCTGCGTGCCGGCGAATTTCTCGGAAACGCTTTTTTCCTGCGTGGAGACGTTGCCCCGTCGCCGCACAGAATCATGCTGAAGGTTCCGGATGCCCATCTGTTTTCCAAAGACGGCGGAGAGGCTGTTTCCGCGGAACAGAGCAAGCTCGCGCTTCTTGCGGGATTCGGAACGGCGTTTCCGGACCGCCCGCTGCCGGAAGGGCTGCCGGAACTTCCCGAACCGGATTATCAGCTTCCGGTTTCCGGTTCTTCGAAAACGTACCTGCACGGATGGTTTTCGAGCGTTTCCGCTTCCGCCGACGATACGTTCCCGCTGAAGGATTGTGTGGAACAGCTTCGGAGAAAAGGTATTTTGAACGCGGAGAACAGAACCGATGTTTCACGCGGAATCTTCCAGTCGGATACGGGAGAGATCACCCTTGATGCACCGGCCCGCCGGATTCAGGTCGATACTCCCCGGTCGCAGGCCGTCGCGCTTCCCGCCGGAAGCCGGGCGGAACTCTCCGCGTTCCGCGTGGAAAAAACAACAGCTGATGTTCTCGCCGCCGCGACTTCGGTCGACGGACGTCCGCTGAACTCTTCCGGACGGATCGTTCTGATTTTGGCGACAACCGTCGTCAACCGTGACATGCAGGTTGACGGGCAGGACCCCTCGAAGCTGGTTTCTCTTTCGCGCGGCCCCGCCCTGATGCGGACGGGTTCCTATGACCTGAAGCTGAAGAATCCGAAGCGGCTGGTCTGCTACTCTCTCCGTGCGGACGGCGTCCGGCTGGAGCGCATTCCTGTCGTGCGGGAAGGGGAAAACATAAAGATCGCGGTCGACACGGCCGCTTTGCAGAAGGGGCCGGCTGTTTTCTTTGAGCTGACGGAATCCCGCTGAGTTTCCGCGGGGCGGCGGTTCCGCTTTACTCCGCCGCCTTCGTTCCGGTAAAGACGGGCGGAAGCTCCGCGCATGCATCGTAAACGGCGCGGAGGAAGAGCCCTGCCGCAACCGCCGCGAGCAGATGCCAGGAACCAGGAAGGAACAGCGCGAGAAAGACCATTACAAACAGAAATTCTTCGCGTTTTTTCCGCAGGAAAATCACCGCCAGCGCGATGGAGATCAGCGCGGAAAGAACCGTCAGGAGATTGGCGGTCAGGAATCCGTGCGCGTATTGCTGAAGATCCCACTGAAGCAGACGCGGGAACAGGTAGTTCGAGGGCGCCGCAGTCACCAGCGGAAGAAGAACCGCCGCCATTGCGGCAATGCGTTCTTTCCGGGAGGCGTTGTCAAAGCTTTCGGTGCAGAAGATGCACGCGGGAAGAACCATGACGACGCTCAGCAGAAAGCGCGCGACGTTGTTCCCGATCTGCGGATAGCCCGCGAAGAAAAAGAACAGCGGCAGAATCCACAGCCCGAACACCGTGCGCATCCGCCGCTCCCGCATCAGACAGAGTCCCGCCAGACCGAGCGCAAAGTATGCGTAAAGCGTTGAAAGGATGAAGCGGAGGCCGTGCGGGACAATTTTCCACATGAAGCCCTTGTAGACCTCCTCGTCATGCAGACAGTACGGGAAGCGGAGGAAATCTCCGAACTGAATCCGGTTGACGATCAGCTGCAAAGCGACGACGGCGAACCAGCAGGCCGCTCCCGTGCCGAGGAAGCGCAGGGCGGACTTCCAGTCGTGCAGCCGTTCCCGGCAGTTGCAGATCAGAAGAAACGCCAGAAGCGGAGCAAAGAAAATGTTGTTCAGGCGTACCACGCACGCGTAGCCGAACAGGACCGAGAGTCCGGCCAGAGTCTTCCATCCGTTTTTTGCATGGAGCAGGAGCGCGATGCAGCCGAACACGGTCAGCGTTGACAGCGTGTCGCTGAGCGCATTGCAGTGCAGAATCGTGTATTTCGTGTAGAGATTGTAGGAAAAATCCAGCGTCGGGAACGTGAAGAAGGATTTGTAGATGTTGTGCGCCCAGTCCGCCATGTCCGGCATCCACTGATCCTGGTATTGATAGAACACGCTCATAAGCTGATAGAGGACGACTCCGCCGAAAGCCTTTGCCTCGCTCCGCGTCAGCTTGCGCAGAATGAAATAGAGCAGGACGAGACAGAGCGGTCCCAGCAGGTATGTGTTGAAGAGCGTGTATGGGATTTCGATGTCGTAGAATTCCTTTGCTCCCGTCAGCCAGATAAATGGTACGTAGAGGAGGGGCAGGCCGATTGTGTAGCTCCACTGCCGGGCGTTGAAAACACCGTGCGCGATGTCGTATGCCGCCGCGAAATAGCTTGTTTCGTCGAACGGATGCGAATAGAGTGCCGGCACGCATCCGGTGATGTAGAGCATGATTCCCCACTGCAACAGCAGAATTGCGATCGCGGGATACCACAGATTGCGCTTCACAAAAAAGCCGCGCGCGCAGAGCGCCGCTCCGAGAACCAGAATCGCTCCGAACGCCATCCGTCCCGCGTCGCGGATCGGGAAGTAGCGCAGAAAACGTCCGTCGCGCAGTTCTGTTCCGAGCCCGTTCAGCGTCCATGCCGTCGTCTGCGGATTGAGACGCACCTCTTTCATTTCGAGTCGGTATGCGAGCGCGTTTTTCTCGTAGTGCTTCACAACACTCTTTCCTGTTGCTTCCAGATAGACTCCCGGTTCCGGAACGATGCCGTCCGGCTTCGGAGAAAGCTCCGATGTGCGGAACAGCGGGGTTCCCGGCTGAAGAAAAATCTCTTCGCCGAACGCACAGGAAAACGTCAGAAAAAACAGAAGAATGAATCGCATGTCAGGCTCCCAGGAAAAATTTCATTACAATAAAAGCGTTTCGGGCGTTTTTCAAGTTGAAATTCTGAAAAAACGGATAATATTATATGGAAAGGAAAACTGACAATGGAACTTTTTGACACACATCTTCACCTCTCTCCGGAACGGGACAATCATGAAATGATCCGCAAGGCGCAGGAACTCGGCGTCCGCTTTCAGCTTGTCTGCGCAAGTTCTCTTGCCGACGCTCTTGCGATCCGCGATATCGTGCGGGTTCATCCCGACGTCTTTTTCGCCGCCGGCGTTCATCCGCACGAGGCGGAGGGATATGTGAACGATCCCGCGGCGTTCGACCGTCTGGCCGCCGATCCGCGTTTCCGCGCCGTCGGAGAGATCGGAATCGATACGTTCTACTCCATCTCCCCGCTCGAAAAACAGACCGCCACCCTGAACGGCATGCTGGAATTTGCTCTGCGCTGCAAGGCTCCTGCAATCATCCACTGCCGCGCGGCGGAGGGAAGCGATGATGCGTATCAGATCTGTTTCGATGCGCTCTCCGCATTCGCGGCGCGCGGCGGACGCTTCGTCGTTCACTGCTTTGCCGGAACTGTGGAGTGGATGCGCAAATTTGCGGAGCTCGGCGCGTATTTCGGAGTCGGCGGGATGCTGACCTTCAAGCGGTCGGACAATATCCGTGAAGTTGTGATGCGGATGCCGGAGGACCGGATTCTGCTGGAGACCGATTCTCCGTATCTCGCTCCGGTTCCCTTCCGCGGACGCCCCAATTTTCCCGAATATCTGCCGCTTGTCGCCCACAAGCTTGCCGAGCTCAAAGGCGTTCCGGCGGAACAGGTCGCGGAACGGACGACCCGCAACGCGTTCGCTCTCTTCGGCGAGCCGGAAAGGAGATGAGCATGGACGACTGGATCGACATTCAGAAGGACGACGCCCATGTTGCCCGCGAGCGCGCCAAAGCCCGCGAACTCCGCAAGTCCGGCTGGTGGCGCGAACAGCTCGCACGCGGAATCTGCCATTACTGCGGAAAGAAATTCCCTCCGGAGGAGCTGACGATGGACCATGTCGTCCCCGTCGTCCGCGGAGGGAAAAGCGTCCGCGGCAATGTCGTCGTCTGCTGCAAAGAGTGCAACAATGAAAAGAAATATCTCACGCCCGCAGAAATGATCATGAAAAAACTGGGACTTTGACCTATGGGAACGACTGTTGAAATCCGCGGAATCTCGAAATCATATGTCAGGAACACGCGCGTTCTGAATCCGGTTGACCTGACCGTTCAGTCGGGCGAACTCTTCTTTCTGCTCGGCTCTTCCGGCTGCGGGAAGTCAACGCTTCTCCGCATCATAGCCGGTCTTCTGAAGCCGGATGGAGGTTCGGTTCTGTTTGACGGAACCGACGTGACGAATCTTCCGCCCGAGAAGCGGCGCGCCGCGATGGTTTTTCAGAACTACGCGCTTTGGCCGCACATGAGCGTTTTTGAGAATGTCGCGTTCGGACTTCAGATTCAGGGGGAAAAGAAAGCCGCGATTCGCGAAAAGGTTGGCGAAATGCTTGAGCTTGTGCGTCTCGCCGATTGCGCGGATCGCCGGATCCAGTCGCTTTCGGGCGGACAGCAGCAGCGGGTTGCGCTTGCACGCGCGCTTGCGGTGAACCCGTCGGTCCTTCTTCTCGATGAACCGCTTTCGAACCTTGACGCCCGCCTGCGCGATTCCATGCGTCTGGAGATCCGCCGCATCTGCAAGGAGCGCGGAGTGACGGCGCTTTATGTGACGCATGACCGGCGCGAGGCGCTGAGCATGGCGGACCGCATTGCGGTTCTTGACAAAGGCAATGTTGTTCAGCTCGGCACTCCCCGGCAGCTTTACCGTCGGCCGGTGAATGAGTTTATCGCTGGCTTCCTCGGAGACGCCAATTTCATTCGCGGCAAAGTCGTTTCGTTTGAGAACGGCATTGCGGAAGTTGCCTGTTCCTGCGGAATTCTGCATGCTTCGGCGTTCGGCAAGCTTGCTCCGGGAACGGAGGTGACGCTGATGATGCGTCCGGAGCATATCCGTTTCGAGAAGAGTTCCGCGGGGATGGAGGAACTCCGCTGTGTTTTGAAGGGCGGCAGCTATCTCGGCGACCGCACGGAATGGCAGTTCTTTTCCGTGAATGACGCGGTTACCGTGTTTGAAGTTGATCCGCCGCACCGCGAGCCGGGCTCGGAGTGGACACTGTATGTTGATCCCTCGAAAGTGATTGTGCTGAACGACTGAATCACTTGCGGAGGTGCGCCGGAGACCGTTTTTTTGCGGTTTGCCGGCGGAAAAATATTTTTATTTTTTTATTTTTTGTTTGCCGCTTGCAATTTTTGCAAATTATTGTATATTATAGAATTCGTGTGCAATCCGTCCCCCCGGTGTGTCGCGACACCGGTTGGCATTCCAAGCTTTGAACACGGAGAAGAGGCGCCAAGCCCGTGAGGGGCGCGGCGGTACTATTCACCCAAACACTTTTTTGAAGGTTGTATCTGTTATGAAAGTCAGAGCGTCCATCAAACGCAGGTGTGAATCCTGTCAGATAATCAAACGTAAAGGCGTTGTGAGAGTCGTATGCTCCCGCAACCCCCGCCATAAACAGAAGCAAGGTTGAAACGGAGCGCGACAAGAATGCCTAGAATTATCGGAGTCGACATCCCGGCCAACAAGCGCATCGAATACGCCATCCAGTACATCTACGGAATCGGACCGGCGCTTGCAACGGAAATTCTCGCCAAAGCAAAAATCAATCCCGGACTCAAGGCCAGCCAGCTGACCGATGAGAACATTTCCGCCATTACCACTCTTCTTCAGAACGACTATGTGGTGGAAGGCGATCTCAGACGTATGCTCGCCCAGGACATCAGACGTCTCCAGGCGATCAACTGCTACCGCGGTCTCCGTCACCGCAAGAGTCTGCCGTGCAGAGGTCAGCGCACCCGCACGAACGCCCGTACGAGAAAGGGCAAGAAGCAGACCGTCGGAGCTATCCGTGACAAAACGCAGAGACGTGTAGCCGCGTCCACCGCGGACGCCAAAGCTGCCGCCGCCCCGGCAGGAAAGAAATAATTCTTTCGGATCTGAGATAAAACTTGAGAAAGGTTTCCAGGAAAAATGTCTGAAAACAAAGAAAAAGTAACGGCTCCGGCGGCGGAAGCGGCTCCTCAGGCTGAGGCTGCCGCAGCTCCCGCAGCTGCTGATAAGCGCAAAAAAGGCGGACGCTATGTTCCGTCCGGTATCGCCTTCGTTCAGGCGACGTTCAACAACACGAAAGTGACTTTCACCGACCTCCACGGCAACGTTCTCTGCTGGTCCACCGGCGGAAAGAACGGCTTCAAGGGTTCCCGCAAGAGCACGGCTTACGCCGCTCAGGTTGTCGCGGCCGACGCTGCGAAGAAGGCGGAAGCTCTCGGCATGAAGGAAGTCGAAGTCCGGATCAAGGGCCCCGGCGCGGGCAGAGAATCCGCAGTCCGCGGAATCGCCTCGACCGGTATGGAAGTCAATGCCATAAAGGACATCACGCCCGTTCCGCACAACGGATGCAGACCGCCGAAAAGACGTCGTGTCTGATCCGGCGAATCCGCAATCGTTCCGCAATGGTTCTGTCCCGGTTTCGGGACAGAGCGTGGTAGAATCAATTTATGGAGGTTTAAACAATGGCTGCCGCAAGCGTATTTCCCATGCCGCAGACGCTGGTCATGGATGAAAGCACAGCAACGAATAAGTATGCGAAGTTTACAGCACAACCGTTTCAGAGCGGGTTCGGGCATACGATCGGCAATTCTCTCCGCAGAGTTCTGCTCTCTTCTCTCGAAGGCGCAGCAATTTCCGCGGTCCGGATTGACGGCGTTTCCCATGAATTCGCAACGATTCCCTGTGTTGTTGAAGATGTCACCGAGATTGTTTTGAATCTCAAAAGAGTCAAGCTGAATCTTCACGGAGAGGCTCCCAAACTTCTTGAAATCAAGAAAAACAAGGCCGGCGAAGTCACCGCTGCCGATATCGTCTGCGACGGTACCGTTGAGGTCCTCAATCCCGAGCAGGTCATCTGCACCCTCGACAAGGATGTTCCGTTCCGTGCGGAAATCGAAGTCTCCAAGGGCCGCGGATGGGTTCCGGCGGAAAAGAACAAACGCCCCGACCACCCGCAGGGAACAATCGTGATCGACAGTCTGTTCAGCCCCGTCACTCATGTCCGCTACCAGGTCGGCGCCGCCCGTGTCGGCGAAGAAACCGAAATGGACAGCCTGGTCATGGAGATCTACACTGACGGACGAATCTCCGCCAAAGACGCCATCGAAAAGGCCGCCAAGATCCTGAAGGATCATCTCAGACCCTTCATGGGATCCCAGGCCAGCGATGACGACACGCTGTCGACCATCAGCGACGAGGACCAGAAGCTCTTCAAGATTCTTTCGCAGAATGTTGAAGTTCTCGACCTCTCCGTCCGCGCTATGAACTGCCTGAACAATGCGAACATCAAGACTCTCGGCGAGCTCTGCATCAGAACCGAGAACCGGATGCTCAAATTCCGCAACTTCGGCAAGAAGTCTCTTGATGAAATCAAGGAAAAACTGCACGGCATGAACCTCTCTCTGGGCATGACCTTCAGCGAGGAACTCGTCAATGCAATTCAGGCGGAAGCGGATCGCGTGAACAACGCGAACGGCAACAACGCCAACAACGGCAATGCCGAAGGCGGCGAAGGCGCCGAGGGCGAAGGCGAAGACGCCGATGCCCAGAATGAAAACAATAATTCCACTCCCAAAAAAGAAGAAGAGGAGGCCTGATAAATCATGCGTCACCTTAAACATACCGCCAAGCTGGGTCGCAACTGCGGTCACAGAAAAGCGCTGCTGGTGAACCTTGCCTGCTCCATCATCGAGCACGAACAGGTTCAGACCACCATCCCGAGAGCGAAGGAAGTCCGCCGCCTCGTCGATCGTCTCATCTCGTTTGCCAAAAAAGGCACCGATCATCACCGCAGACTCACGATCGCCAAGCTCAAAGTCAACACGCCTTCCGACAAGGCTCAGACCAAGAAGCTCGTCGTCGAAAAGCTGTTCTCCGATCTCGCCAAGCGCTTTGAGAAGAGAAACGGCGGCTACACCCGCATCATCCGCACCGGCTATCGTATCGGTGACGGCGCGGAAGCCTGCCTGATTCAGCTCGTCGAAGCCGATGCTCCGGCCGCTGCTGAAGAGAAGAAGGAAGAAGCCGCGAAGTAATTCGCCTTCTCTTTCCGATCCGATTTCTGAAGCCCCGATTCGTTCGGGGCTTTTTCATACACAGGAAAACATAAAAAGACAAGATTCTTTTCTTAAGGAATGTCCTGGATTACAAAATAAAAATCTTCTTTTCCGGAATAGTTTGCATTTTCTATTTGAATGTTGACCGTTTCAGTGATAGATTACCGGAAATTATAAAAACGCAAACAACTCAAACAAGGAGTTTTCAATGAGCAAGATTCGCGCAGAACACATTTTTACTTCGGAATCGGTTTCCGAAGGACATCCCGACAAAGTTTCCGATCAGATCTCCGACGCGATCCTCGACGCCTGCCTGGCTCAGGATCCCGAGAGCCGCGTGGCTTGTGAAACTCTCTGCACAACCGACCTCGTCGTCGTTTCCGGTGAAATCACCACCAAGGCGAAAGTAAACTGGGAAGCCGTCGTCCGCGGCGTCGTTGCCGACATCGGCTACACTTCCGCCGACATTGGTTTCTCCGCAGAGTCCTGCAAGGTCTTCATCTGCATCCACTCCCAGTCCGGTGACATTTCCCAGGGCGTGACCGAGGGCGAAGGTCTCTTCAAGGAGCAGGGCGCGGGCGACCAGGGCATGATGTTCGGTTATGCCAGCAATGAAACCAAAGAACTCATGCCGGCAACGATCCTTTACTCTCACAGAATCGTCGAGGAACTCGCACGTCTCCGCAAGACCGAACCCGAAAAGTACGGCTATCTCCGTCCCGACTCCAAGAGTCAGGTTTCCATGCTCTACAAGGACGGCAAGCCGGTCAAGGTCACCACGGTCGTCGTTTCGCACCAGCACTCCGACGATATGGACATCAACGTCTTCACACAGGTTGTCAAAGACGTCGTCAAGAAAGTGATTCCCGCTGAATTCCTCAATGACGACATCCAGTACTATGTGAACCCGACCGGACGCTTCGTCATCGGCGGACCGAACGGCGACACCGGCGTGACCGGACGCAAAATCATCGTCGACACCTACGGCGGCGTCGGCTCCCACGGCGGAGGCGCCTTCTCCGGAAAAGACCCCTCCAAGGTTGACCGTTCCGCAGCTTACATGTGCCGTTACATCGCCAAGAACATCGTTGCCGCCGGACTCGCCGACAAGTGCGAAATCCAGGTCGCTTACGCAATCGGCGTGGCGAAGCCGCTCTCCATCAACGTCGACACTTACGGAACGGGAAAGATCCGCAACGACGCCGATCTCGAAAAGGTCGTGGAGAAAGTCTTCGATCTCCGCCCGGCGGCGATTCTCGCGAAACTCGATCTGAAGCATCCGGCAAAGAACGGCTGGGCATATCGCCGGACCGCCGCGTACGGACATTTCGGCCGCGCCGGATTCCCCTGGGAGAAGACCGATATGGTCGACGCTCTCAAGGCCGCCGCAGCCGAATATCTGAAATAAGCGGTCCGGACCAATGACATCCGGAAAGAAAAAAGTTCTGGGCTTCGGCTCCGCGCTCCTCGACGTTCTCGCCAACGTCGAGGATGATTACCTGAAGACCATCGGCGGCGAAAAGGGCGGCATGGTGATGATCGACGCGAAAACTGCCGATCATCTCAGCGCCACGCTTCCCGCCACGCGCAAGGTGGTCGGCGGTTCGGCCGCGAACACGATCGCCGGACTCCAGAAGCTCGGCATGAAAACCGCGTTCCTCGGCAAAGTCGGCGCCGATGCGGAGGGCGATTTTTACCGTGCGGAATTTGAACGCATGGGCGGAGATGCTTCCCGCTTCAAAACCGTTGCAGACGTCCGGACCGGACGCTGCATCAGTCTCATCACGCCTGATTCCGAACGCACGATGCGCACCGATCTCGGCGCCGCGGCGACCTTCAAGGTCACGGAAATCACGGCGGAGGACTTCCGCGGAATCAGTCACGTTCATGTGGAAGGCTACATGCTCTTCAACATGGATGTTTTTCTGCATGTCCTGAAGCTTGCAAAGGACCATGGCGCAACGGTCAGTCTCGACCTCGCGTCGTTTGAAGTCGTCCGCATCTTTCGCGACAAGCTCGACGACATTCTCCGCCGTTATGTGGATGTCGTATTTGCAAACGAGGACGAGGCGCGCGAATTTCTCGGCGTCAAGGGAGAAATCGACCCGGTGCAGGCGGCGGACGCTCTGCTGGAATTCTGCGGAACCGCCGCCGTCAAGCTCGGCAAACGCGGAGCTTGCCTCAAGAGCGCGAAAGAAACTGCAACCGTCAGTTCGGAACTTGTGACCGCGATTGACACCACGGGTGCGGGCGACCTCTGGCAGGCCGGCTTCCTCTATGCGTGGCTCAACGGCTACTCGCTCGAAACCGCCGGAAAAATGGGCGCAATCCTCGGCGCGGAAGTCGTCCAGGTCATCGGCGCGGCAATCCCGCCGTTCCGCTGGGAACCCATCCGCGCACGCTTCCAGAAGCTCATCTATCAGGATTCAAAATAAGGACAGTCTAAATGGCAATGAAATCTGCTGCAGAAAAGACCACGGCGAAGAAAACCGCCGCAAAGAAAACGGCTCCGGTGAAAACCGCCGCCAAGAAAGCCCCTGCGAAAAAGGCGGCTCCGTTTACCGATTACAAAGTCCGCGACATCGGTCTTGCCGAAGCCGGACGCAAGGAGCTCGACATAGCCGAGCACGAAATGCCCGGGCTGATGGCCGTCCGCGCAAAATACGGAAAGAAAAAACCGCTCAAGGGCGTCAAGATCATGGGAAGTCTCCACATGACAGTTCAGACTGCCGTCCTGATCGAAACCCTCGTGGAACTCGGCGCCGACGTCCGCTGGGCCTCCTGCAACATCTTCTCGACGCAGAACCAGGCCGCCGCCGCCATCGCAAAACGCGGAATTCCCGTGTTCGCATGGAAGGGCGAGACCCTCGAAGAGTACTGGGACTGCACCCTCCGCGCCATGACCTGGCCCGACGGTTCCGGCCCCGATCAGATCGTTGATGACGGCGGCGATGCAACGCTTCTCATTCACCAGGGCGTCAAAGCGGAAAAGGATCCGAAGTTCCTCAACCGCAAACCCTCCTGCGAAGAAGAGGGCGTCATCATCAACCTGCTCAAGAAGACGCTCAAAAAGGATCCGAAACGCTGGAGCAAAGTCGCTGAGAACATCCGCGGCGTCTCCGAAGAGACCACCACGGGCGTGCACCGTCTGATCCAGATGGAAGAGCGCGGCGAGCTGCTCTTCCCTGCAATCAACGTCAACGACTCTGTGACAAAATCCAAGTTCGACAACATCTACGGCTGCCGCCACTCCCTGACCGACGGCATCAAGCGCGCGCTTGACGTGATGCTCTCCGGCAAGCAGGCCGTCGTCTGCGGTTACGGCGACGTCGGCAAGGGCTGTGCCGAAGCGCTCTCCAATGAACGCGCCCGCGTCGTCGTGACGGAAATCGACCCGATCTGCGCTCTCCAGGCATGCATGGCCGGCTACACGGTCGCCACGGTTGAGGACGCCCTTCCGACCGCCGACCTCTATGTCACCACCACCGGCAACTGCCACATCATTACGGCGGAGCACATGTCGAAGATGAAAGATCAGGCGATCGTCTGCAACATCGGTCATTTCGACAACGAAATCGAAGTCGCCAAGCTCAAAGCCTGGCCCGGCGTCAAGGTCACCGAAATCAAGGGACACGAGTGCCCGGTCCACATGTTCACCTATCCCGACGGCCACAGCATCTATCTGCTCGCCGAAGGACGCCTTGTGAATCTCGGCTGCGCGACCGGCCATCCGAGCTTTGTGATGAGCTGCTCGTTCGCGAACCAGTCTCTTGCCCAGATCGCGCTTGCGACCAGGAAGCACGAAGTCAAGGTCTACCGCCTCCCGAAGGAACTCGACGAGGAAGTCGCCGCGCTCCATCTGGAGAAGCTCAACGCCAAGCTCACGAAGCTGACGAAGGAGCAGGCGGATTACATCGGCGTCAAGGTCAACGGACCGTACAAGCCGGATTACTACCGCTATTGATCTGCGGAATCACAGACGGGACGTCGGTTTGCGCCGCGTCCCGCTTTTCATTTTAAAGGTTTTTCATGTTTGATTTTTTCTTCAGCGGATTTTCCGCGTTCGACCTTTCGATGCTGATTGTTTCGGCGATTCTGATCGGGCTGAACAAAACCGGCATTCCGGGGCTTGGTCTGGTTCCGGTTCTGCTGTTGACGATGGTGTTCCCGACGCGTCTTTCGACGGGACTTCAGCTTCTGATGCTCTGCATGGCGGACGTCGCCGCAGTCGTCTGGTACCGGCGCAGTGCGAACTGGAAGCTGATTCTGCGTCTGGTTCCGTCCGCCGCAGTCGGACTCGGGCTGGGAGCGGTTCTGGTTTCGGTCCTGAACGATTATGCCATGGCGAAAGCGATCGGCGCGATCGTGGTCCTGCTCTGCTGCATCAGCATTGTGCGCGATTATGTGCTGAAAGATAAAACGGTTCCCGCGCATTGGGCCGTCGGTGCGGGCGCCGGTCTTCTTGCCGGGTTCACGACCATGGTTGCGAATGCCGCCGGTCCGGTTGCCGCGCTCTATTTTCTTGCCTTGAAACTCGACAAGAAGGAATATGTGGGAACCGGCGCGTGGTTTTTTCTGATTATGAACTGGACGAAGCTTCCGTGCTTCATCCTTCAGGAGCGGATAACGTATCAGTCGTTCAAAGCGGATCTTGCGATGATTCCGTTCATTCTTCTCGGCGCGGCGGTCGGGATCCTGTGTCTGAAACATATTTCGCAGGCATGGTTCAACAAAATAGTTCTCGTCTTCTCGATTCTCGCCGGTCTGAAGCTGCTGATCTGGTAAAATTGCAGGCGTTCGTTTAAAAATTTGCAAAATGGAAAAGGGGATGTATAGTAACCCCGGCCATCGTGTTTCAACAAAGGAGGAAAACTATGGAACTCAAATATCTGAATCCCCTGATGAAGAGGGGCAGCGATTTTCTGCAGTGCAAGTACCCCGTTCTCTGCGGTGCGATGACATGGGTGTCGGAACCGAATCTCGTCGCGGCGGTCTGCAACTCCGGATGCTTCGGATGTCTCGCCGGCGGAAACGCTCCCACGGAAATCCTGCGCCAGCAGATCGAACAGGTCCGCTCGCTGACAAAAAATCCGTTCGCGGTCAATCTCATCACCATTGCCCCGGCATATCTTGATCATCTCGCGATGCTCAAAGAGGCGAAGGTCCCCTACATCGTCTTCGCCGGAAGTTTCCCGAAGGAAAAAGAGGTGCTTGCGGCAAAGGAGACAGGGGCGAAAGTCCTCTGCTTCGCATCGACCGTTTCGATTGCGGAGCGCATGATTAAATTCGGCGCGGACGCCATCATTCTCGAAGGCAGCGAGGCCGGCGGACACATCGGACATGTCTCGTCCATCGTTCTGATGCAGCAGGTGCTCTTCCGTTTTGCGGATCAGGTGCCGATGTTCTGCGCGGGCGGAATCGCAACCGGAAAGATGATCGCGCACACTCTGCTCATGGGCGCGGCCGGCGTTCAGCTCGGAACCCGTTTCGTCATGACCGAAGAGTGCAAAGTTCATCCGAAGTTCAAAGAAGTTTTCAGCCGCGCGAACGCGCGCGACGCCGTCTCCACGCCGCAGTTCGATTCCCGTCTGCCCGTCGTCGCGGTCCGTGCGCTCCGCAACAAGGGAACCGATGAATTCGGCAAGCTCCAGCTTGCTCTGCTCAAGAAGCTGGAAGCGGGTGAGATTCACCGCCAGGAAGCGCAGGAACAGGTTGAAAAGTTCTGGATCGGCGCGCTTCGCAGAGCCGCAGTCGAGGGCGATACCGACAACGGTTCGCTGATGGCCGGACAGTCCGTCGGGCTGGTGGACAAGGTCGTTCCCATCCGCGATCTCGTCACCGAGCTGCTGACCGATGCGGAAAAGGAACTTGAACAGGTTCGTTCCAAACTCTGCTGAAAAAATCTTTTAAATTTGAAAAGCCCCTCGTCTGCGAAAACAGGCGAGGGGCTTTTTTTCGCAGGAAGCCTCCTGCATGATCGCTTGTTCTTTTGGCGCGGGGATTACTTGCGGATGAGCTCGTAGGCCATTGCGCTGTAGAGTCCGGAGTCGGCAGTGAAAGTTACGACGCCGTTTTCCTCTTTAAAGGGAACGGAGGCGAGAACTTTTCCGTTGACGTCCAGAGCATTGATCCGAAGTTTTCCTTTTCCGGAATTTTTCAGAGAAATTTCAGCTTTGCTCTTTTTCAGAAGATAGGGATGCATGTTGCCCCAGTTGTAGACGATGAAGCTGTCGCCGAGACGCGTTTTTCTGCGTCCCGTCGCCTGGATGTCGGTCAGGTGGAAGACGACGGCTTTTTCGGTGTCCGCCAGCGTTTTGTCATCCAGTGCGCTTGCGAAAACCGTGCAGAGTCCGGAGCTTCCGGAGACGGAGAGGCGGTTTCCTTTCATCTCTTTTCCGGTGACAAGGAAGCCTTCGCTTTTCGGCGTAACGACTTTGATCGTCCGGCTTGCGGCATCGATGCTGATTTCTCCGGTGCTGCTGACAATCCGTCCTTTTTCCGGCTGATAGATTCCGTTTCCGGAGACTTTGAGCGGGAGGTCGCTTTCAAGGGAAGAGAGAGAGATTCCGTTGACAGGAACCTTGTCAGCGAAATCAGTGGCGATTTTGGTGAAAAATGCCAGATTGTGGAATTTGCCGGGAATATCGGATTCCGTTTCCGAGCGGTGGAAGCCGTAGCTCTGAACAGATTTCTTTTTGTAGTCCAGCGGAGTGACGGTCAGGATTTTGAGAGTTTTGGCATCAGCCTGCCGGACGTCGCCGCGCATGTAGAGAAGGGTTATGATGCGCTGGGAAAGGTTGCGGACCGGATCGGTCATGACTCCGAACCAGCCGAGGTGTGCGCCGGTTTCGTTAATGGAGTTCCAGCGGGTTCTGTGACCGTAGCCGGCGAAGTCGAATACGTATATTCCGGAGGCGTTCTGGAATGCGGAGAGACTGCCCATGGCGAGTCCGCCTTCACTGCGGAATTCATTGGGCGCGCAGAAGTTGTATTCCGTCACGGTGAACGGTTTGTCCTTGATGCGGGACGCAAAGCAGGCTGTCATGTTTTTATACAGAACCGACGCCATTCCTGCATTGACGTAGCTGCTCGGGAAGCTCCATGCGGAGCCGAGGGCACGGGGATGCGAGAAGTAGTAATGGTTGTCCACATAATCGAATTCCTTGCGCGGGAAAGCGTAGATGGAACGGTTTGTGCAGGAAATGTCGGACGTCGGCTGGCGGATTCCCATAGCCCGCAGAGCGGCGGTCATTTCCCTGTAGATTTTAACCTGATGTTCGTTGAGGAAACGGGTGTAGAGTTCAAGTCCGGGGCGTTCCGGCGGCGTGATTCCCTGAGCCTGGCACCATGCCGCAAAGTTTTCGCGGATGTTTCCGTGCTGAACGGGATCGGTGTTCGGGTACTTGAACTGTTCGTGAGTGGTCATCATCGGGTCTTCGTTGATGAGACCGATTGTGGTCAGGGCGGGGTCGTCTTTCAGGGCAAGACCTGTGTAAGGGTTGACGGGAGTCAGCATGGTGCGCGCGAAATTCATGAGATTGTCGCGCATGGATTTGTCGAACATCATCCGGGATTTGACTTCGAACATGCCGTTGAATTTTTCCGGAAAACCCTTCGTGCGGCAGGTGTAAAGGTCAATGGTCGTGTAAATTCCGCGTTTTTTCAGCGCGGCGACAAGATAGTGCAGGTTGTCGAGGCGTTTCGGGTCAACAGAACCGTCGGTTTTCGATGCATCGACGAGGTCGGCGTCGAAATGATGCAGACGGGCCGCATTGAATCCGTAAGAAGCCATCAGATCTGCGAGAATGTCCGCTTCCTGATGTGTGTATCGGGTTGCGATGTCGTTGCAGAGGTTGCCGCCGTTGAAGCGGACCGGAATGCCGGGCCGGTTTTCAAAAACGAAGTTCTCTCCTTCACTTTTTACAAAACCGTATTTTCCGGCAGGCGCGTCCAGCAGGAAGGAAAAGTCGAGAGTGCTTCCGGCGACACGGCGTTTTCGTTCAACGGTCATGGTGAATTCCTGCCAGTCGCGGGGATCCATGACAACGGGAACTTCAACGGCTTCCGCATCCGGTTCGGGGAAGGGAATGTATTCCGCCCGAACACCGGAGATCGCGGCAATCATCCAGACGGAATTGCCGGAACTTGATAGGGTCAGCGATTCAATCGGTTTGCGGATATCCGCCGGGAAGCGGCTGATGTAGAGGCCGAGAAATGCGTTGCGGTTCTGCCCCTGCCAGGCAACAGCGGCATTGCGCACGGATTTCGGTTCCCACCAGTTCGCGACATCCTGTCTGTCAACGACGGGGACAAGGTCGGATGAACCGTCCTGATAATTTATCTTGATTTTCCCTACCTCTTTTTTCATGGGCCATGCATCGGCGTGAAGAAAATAGAGCTGGCGGAACTTTTTCCCTCCGACGGGAACCGTAACCTGTTTCGGGAAATACGGGCGTTCCGGATTGCCGAGAACGATTGCGGATTTTCCGTTGTTGGACACGGGATCGACAACCTCGAACGGGACGTTGATGAAAACCCGTTTTCCCGGCGTGAGCATGCTCAGATCGTTGTCCGGCCCCTGGTCGGTCCAGCCCCCCTTCCTGTCGTTCGGAATATCGTCTTTGAAGCCCATGTTCATTGCGGAGCGCAGATTCAGCGTTTCCGCTTCGTAAGGCAGATAGGAGACTGTAAATTCCGCATTGATTTCGGAGACGGAGCCCTGTTTCAGATAGAGCCGCAGATTTCCTGTTCCGGTTCCGTATTTGCATGCCATTGCGGGGGCGGTTACGCCGGAGATGATGAGTTCGCCGCGGTGAAGCGGAACTGTCACCTTGCGGAGAGCGCAGTCCTTTTGCGAAGACCAGATCCAGCCGCCTTTATGTGCGCGCGGATAAATCAGCGGTTTGCTCCAGAACGCTTTTTCTTTGCAGAGTTCCAGTCTGACGGGGGTGTCCAGAAGCGCGGAGTTCATGCGGATGCTGATGAAGCTCTCTTTGAGTTCGGCCGGAGTGTCGCGTTTCAGGGAAATCGTGCAGCGGATGGAGTTTTCCGCCGTTTTCTCCGCGGATGCCGCATAGCGGAAATCCGCGCCGCCGATTGGAATTTCTCCGGACTGGCTGAACTTCTCCTGTTTGAGCTGTTTCGCTTTTGGGGTCGACATCAGATCCATGAAATCAATCAGAACCTGCTGGTCGTTCTTCTTTCGCCTCTGTGTGGAATCAAAGGCCGCCGTGGATGCGTTTTCCCGTTCGATGATTTCAATTCCGCCCGGGATGAGACGGATGTTTGAAGTCAGCTGCTGAGCGGAGAGCATGACGCCTCCGAAAAGCAGGAGCGGAAGAATGAGTTGTTTTTTCATTTTTTTTATCCTCTCTTTTGTTTTAAAGTTGCATAATGTTCAAAGCTTCATCCCGGACTTTTTCTCCGGCGGAAAATTTGCAGCGGGAAACAAGCGAGCCTTTGGAAAGGGAACCCGCACTGCAGTCCAGCATCAGCGCGTTTGCATTTCCGGCGTGACGCAGATGAACCATGGAATCCGCTCCGTTCGTAAAATAGAATTGACATTTCTCGCCGGTAGAAGGAGCAATGCGGAGAGAATCAATGTAAAGCATGACGGAAGAGGGGGTTGCGCCCGGGACACAAGTCAGGTTCAGTTTCTGGACCGCGGTCCGCTTTGCCGGCTTCTGAACGCTCCAGCCTCCGCTGAGCCAGGCGTTCATGGCGTAAGTCCTGTATGGAGGTTCTCCGGAAGAATCCAGCGCCGGATCGCCGACGATGTCATAAGGGCAGCGGTAATTGACATAACCGGCATATTTCCATTCCAGTTCCGGTTTGCTCCGGTCAATGCCTCTGAGGTATTGTGCCCACGCACCGACGGCAGGCAGATAGTCGTCGTATGCATCCGCATAAAAAGTCGTCTGCAGACCGCATGTTTTCAAATTGTTGATGCAGCTGATGCTTCGCGCTTTTTTGCGGGCGGAATTCAGAGCCGGCATCAGAATTCCGGCTAAGATGGCGATGATCGCAATCGTTACCAGGAGTTCTATAAGGGTGAAATTGTGGAATTTCCGTCTGAAATATGAAATGGGGGCCTGGAAAACACTTTTTCTGTCCGGATGAGTTTTCATCGTGTTGTCTGCCTTTCTTTATAGGTTTTCTGCATTTTTTGCAAACTCTCTTGACTTTCTATAATTATACGCTATTTTATGCTTTTTGTCAACGGACGATTTGTCGGAATAGGTGGAATGTTTGAAAAGATGCTTTCTGGGAGGATGTCGATGTTTTGGGGTGCTTCAAAAGATGTTTTAAGTACGTTTCCGCTTCCGGTTCTGCTGGATTCGATCACGGAACAATATTTCCAAAAGGGGAAAATTGTACGGCGAGATGGAATAAGCGGCAAAGCTGCGTGCTTTTTATGGCTTACTTCCGGACACTGCAGGGTCAAAGTTGCCGGAGAGGAGCAGACAATGACGGAGGGAATGGCGTTTTATGTGCTCTTCCGGGATACCTATGAGTTTGAAGTGCTTTCGGAAAAGTGCGTTCTCCGTTCGATCGGCTTCTATGGTCCGCTTGCCGAGGCTATTCTGCTTTCGTATTCGCTTCCGCGCTTCCTTGTATTTCAGCGGAGCGCGGAAGATCTCTGGCTGGATCTTGTCCGGGTTGCCAGTTCCAACAATGAGCTGGACTGCCGGCATGTCGTTGCGCTGATTCTGGATCTGCTGGCATGTGTCAGCAAATCGGGCGTTGGAGAAAATTCAATGGAGCGGCAGATGGAGCGCGCATTGGGACTCATTCAGCAGCAGCTCTCGAACCCGGAGCTCGGGGTCAATTACCTCTGTGAAAAACTGCTGATCTCCCGCTCCAAGCTGACGGAGATTTTCCACCGCTATTTCAAGTGGTCCCCCGGACGGGAAATACTGAACCGGAAGCTTGCGCGCGCGTATTCGCTTCTTCGCGGAACGGACTATCCGGTTGCAAAAATTGCGCGGGAATGCGGATTTCGCGACCCGAAGACGTTTTCGCGGTTCATCCGCCGGGCGTCGGGATGCGGACCGCGCGAATTCCGCGAACGGCACCGCAGGGAAAATGAAAAGCCGGCTCCCGCAAAAGACTGCATGGAGCCGGTCTGACGCTCTGAAACCTTTTCTCAGAAAGCGTCCGGAATCCACTGATTCCGCGTGTCGGCGACGCCGAAGAGCAGTTCCGCGCTTTTCATCTCCGGCGATGCCGGGGCGAGCCCGATCACCAGTTTGTGCGTGCCCGCCTTCAGCTCGAGCTCTGCAAGCTGATTCTGCGGCGCCCGGTGGAATGCCGGTACCATCACGCCGCATTCGCGTCCGAAACGGAACTCGCCGTCAACCCACACCAGCATGTTGGCGGGAGTGTTGACCAGCAGACGGATCGTGCGGTCGGATGTCAGATGAAACTCCGTTTCCAGCATCATCAGCGATTCGCCCGGAAGAGCGGTGAAATCGACGGTGGTCAGGTTGCCCGGCAGCAGAATCTCTTTCGCATCGGCGGCGGGGACCGGTTTGAACTTGCGGTAGTCCTCCGCAAACCACGGACGGAACACCGAACGTTTCGCCCGGATCGCAAACGGCTTCAGGTCGAACGGAAGAACCGGCGTCTGTTTCAGGGAGACTTTGTCCTTCAGCGCAACCACCAGATCGGTGAATTCGTCGAGTGTCGCCGGAGCCTGAATGCCGGTAATCTCCTTGCTGACCACGAGGGTTCGTCCGATGGGCCGGAGCCATTCGCCGCTGACGAGCTCCGGATTGATGAGTCCGAAAATCGCGCCGACCGTGGCTCCCGTGCAGTCGGCGTCCTGTCCGCAGTTGACCGCAAGGCAGATCGTCTTTCCGAAGTCTCCGTTGCCGAGCAGGAGGGCCATGACCATGAACGGAAGATTCATTTTGACGTCGGTGAAGTTCGCGCTTCCGCAGTGTTTCATGATTTCGGCGCGGACGGTTTCCGGCGTTCCGTTTTCGCACCATGCGATCGTGTCGCGGATGGCGCGGGCGAGCGCGGATTCCGCGGGAATGCAGGCGAGTCCCGTCTCAATGAGTTTGCGCAGGTCGGATTCGATGAAGGCCTGACTTTCGAGCGCGGCGAGGAACTGTTCCGCATAGACGCCGTTGCCCGCATGGTCGACGCACGCATCTTCGTATGCGAACTTTGCGGCGAGTTCGGGATTTCCCGGCGCGAGACACGCCCAGAGTTCACTGCGGATGGCCGCGCCAAGTCCGTCGACGAACCAGTTATCGTACATTCCGCAGAGCGGCGCGGGGATTCCGCGTTTGATATTGCGGATGGCAAGTCCGTACTCGTCGAACGGGAAGTCGATGCATTCCGGCCAGGCTTTTGCGAAGAGTTCGCGGCTGACAACGCCGTTCCACTCCTTGTCGAGTTTGCACGCCCAGAGGACCTGCAGATCGAGGTCGTCGTTCGGCATCATCGCGGTCGGAACCGGGTCGTAATATGAAAGATTCAGCGGGCCCGTGCTGCCTTCCCAGGGCTGTCCCAGCGTTCCGCCCACGGCTTTTCCCAGCCATGCGCCCAATACTTTTCCGCGGTATTCCGCATCCGTCATAGAAAATCCTCCTTGAATTTTTTTGTTTTACTGCAACTGTTGCAATATAGTTTTGAAAGGGGAAAAAGTCAAGCGGAAATCTGAAAAAAAGAACCCCGCCGCAAAAAGTTTTTGAGACGGGGGAACGGACGGGATGTTTCCGGAACGCTTAGAACATGGAGATTCCCATGCTGAAGTGGAAGCGGATCCGGTTTGCAACGCCGCGCTGGTTGTTGAGCAGCGGGTAGGCGAGGTCGAGGCGGATCGGGGCGTTGACCACGGGGAGTTTGATGCGCAGTCCGTAACCGATGCCGATGTTCGGAGAGGAGAACGGACCGAAGCGCGAATGTGTGGCATTGCCGACGTCGACGAAAACTGCGCCGCGGATGAAATCCCAGATCGGGTGCGAAACTTCAGATGTGAGGACATACATGAAGTCGCCGCCATAGTTGTCCTTGTTCCGGTCGGTCGGGCCGATGGAGCGGTAGGGGAAGCCGCGGACAGAGTCGCCGCCGCCGAGGAAGTAGCGTTCATAGAGCGGCGGATCTTTTTTCCAGTCGCCGATGGAGCCGATCATGCCGATTTTTCCGCCGATGGACCAGATGAACATCTTGTCGAAGATGGAGTAATAGTTCATGCCCTTGAGTTCGAGGCGGTAGTAGTTGTTGGTTCCGCCGAAGAGTTCGGAGGAGACGGAGCCGAGGAGGTTCACCATGTACCCCGAGGTCGGGTCGAGCGCATTGTCGCGCGTATCCCGTTCCAGACTCAAATGGAAGCGTCCGACATAGCTTCCGCCTTTTTCCTTCTGGAAGACTTCCGACATGTGTTTGCTCATACTGTGGATCCGGACGTGTTCAAAGGTGTATCCGCCGCTGATGGTGGTGAAGTCGTCGAAAATGCGTTTGGTGAGCGCGGTTGTCACGCCGATCCGCTGTTCTTCCCAGTCGTCGTATTCCACGTTCCGCAGATATCCGGAGACGTCCCAGCGGAGCGGGATGCCGAAGAGCCACGGTTCCGTGAAATCCGCCTCGAAATTGTAGCGTTTGAGACCGTACATCGCGAGGATTCGCGCGCGCTGGCCGCCGCCGGTGAAGTAGTTGTACGGATCGAGAATATCCATATTGGAATGGGTCAGTTCGATCATGCCCGCGAGACTGTCCGAATCCGACCAGCCTGCGCCGATCTTGGCGTTCAGGAAGTTCTTTTCTTCGACGCGGATGTCAATGTCCTTCCTGTCCGCTTCGGGTGAATTGATGGAGACGGCTTCGACTTTGTTGAAGTACCCCATGCCCATAAGGCGTGATTTCGAAGCGCTGATGAGGTGTTTGTCGACCGGGTCGTCCGGTTCGATGGCGAGCTCCCGGCGGATCACATGGTCCTTCGTCCATTTGTTGCCGGAGATGAAAACGTCGCGCACCTTGTAGGGCTTTCCCTCGACGATATCGACGACGAGGTCGACTTTATGGTTCGGGTAGTCGGGAATGCGCTTGACCTGGCAGACGAGGTCCGCGTACCCCATCGGCGAATAGCGGTCGTCTATGGCCTGTGTGGTCGCCCGTTCGGAGAGACTGCTGAAAGTGTCGCCTGTTTTGAGTGTGAGAAGCGGAGAGAGCTCTTCGGTTTTCAGGCGTTCGTTTCCGGTGATGGAGACTTCGCCGATTTTGTACGGTTCGCCTTCATCAAGAATGAATTCGATGGAAACATGTTCCGGATCGGCTTTGTCTTCATGAATGCGGACTTCCTTGACGACGAAATCGAGGTAGCCTTTCGTCCAGTAGAGATCGCGGAGGCGCACGATGTCGTTGTCGAGTTCGCGCCGGTTGAAGAGACCGAGGTCGAGGAAGGGGATCCAGTTGAGCCAGGAGTGCTGGTTCATGATGGCGTTTTTCAGTTCGCTTTCGGAGAAGGCCGCGGCATTCGTGAAGACCACCCGGTCGATTTTCTGTTTGAGGTTTTCCTTGATTCGGAATTCAACGGTGACGGAACCGTCCTTTTCTGTGATGAGACGCGGGTCGATCTGCGCGTCGTGGTGTCCGGCGTCCGAATAGAACTTGCGCAGGGCGTTGGCGGAATCGATGAGACGCTTGTCGTTGAGGAGGCCGCCGGGGGCGAGGGTGATTTTTTCGCGCAGTTTCTCTTCGCTGAATTTTTCGTTTCCGCTGATGATGATTTTGTTGATGACGGCTTTCGGCGCGATGCGGAAAACGAGGTCGATTTTGCCGTTCGGCGTCTTTTTCGTTTCGGCGGTGACGTCGGAGAAGAAGCCGGTGGCGTGCAGTCGTTTGATGTCGTCGTTGACGATGCGTTCGTCGTAGCGCGCGCCTTTGCGGCTCTGGACGTTCATGCGGAAGATGTCGTCGGTGAAGCGCCCGCTGTCCGGTTGTTCAAACGAGACGGAATTCAGCTCCTGGGCGAATGCGGCGGAGCAGAGGAGAAAGCAGACGCAGAGAGCGGAGATACTGTCTTTTTTCATGGTGCGGGGGGCTTCCTGTTGGTTAATCTTTCTTGACGGGAACGTCTTCGTTGCCGTATTTGTGTTCGATGCAGCGGAACTCCATGAGCTGCGGGATGAAACGCATGTTGACGATGCCGGTGCGTCCGTTACGGTTCTTTTCGACGATGAGCATGGATTTGATGCCGTCCTTCTGGCCTTCGGCGTTGTCCTCTTTGGATTCATCGCGGTTCCGGTGCAGGAAGACGACCAGGTCGGCGTCCTGTTCGATTGCGCCCGATTCACGCAGGTGGCTCAGTTTCGGAAGGGGGTTCTCCTTCGGGTTCGTCGATTTTTCGGATTCTCGGCTCAACTGCGCGAGAACGAGAACGGGGACGTTCAGTTCTTTGGCAATGGCTTTGAGTCCGCCGGAAATTGCGGCGACTTCGACCTGGCGGCTCTCCGCGGAACGGTCGCCTGCGCGCATCAGCTGGAGGTAGTCGATGACGATGAGGTCGATTCCGTTCAGCTCCTTCAGCTTCCGCGCTTTTGCACGGAGTTCGAAGACGGAGATCGCGCTGGTGGAGTCGATGTAAAGATTGGCGCGCCGGAGGCTGTCGACTGCCGCGGCGAGGCGCTGGGTGTCAACGTCCTGGAGCGAGCCTTCGTAAATTGCGGAAAGCGGAACCTTGGCTTCGGTGCAGAGCAGACGCTGAATGATCTGCCTGTCGGTCATTTCCAGCGAGAAGAACGCGACTTTTTTGCGGCTTGCCGGACCGTCGGTTTCGCGGTTGATGATGTTCCGGACGATGTTGAGCGCGAGCGCGGTTTTGCCGATGGAGGGACGGGCCGCGAGGACGAACATTTCGCCGGGTTTCAGTCCTCCGCCGATCAGTCGGTCGAGGTCGGGAAATTCAGTCGGGATGCCCGGAGCGACTTTGTGCTGCGCGATCTCCATCAGGTCGTTGAAGGTGGATTTGAGGAGCGCGCGGAGTTCTACGATTTCGGACTGGACGAATTTGTTTCGCACCTGGAAGATCTCGGATTCCACGGAGTCGAGAAGTTCTTTGATGTTCTCGTGTCCCTGCTTGCAGAGTTCAAGGGACATGGAGCAGGTTTTCATCATTTCGCGCAACATGGCGTAGTCGCGGAGGAGGTGGCACCACGATTCGAGATGCGCCGCGCTGACGATGTAGGTCTGGATTTCGACAAGCGCTTCGAGTCCGCCGATCATTTCCAGACGCCCGGCGCGGGAGAGCCAGTCGCTGACGGAAAGGACGTCGATGGCGAGTTTTCCTTCAGAGAGGTTGAGCATCGCCTCGTAGATTGCGGCGTGCATCGGCTCGTGGAACATGGTTGAGGCTACGCGGCGGAAGAAGGGATTGCCCATGGAAGGGACGGCGTCCTTCGCGTATTTCTTCTTTTTTTCGGAAGAGGCGACGCTGCCGAGGATGGAGGAGACGGTTGTGAAGTTTGTCGGATCGAGAAAAATGGCGGAGAGAACGGATTTTTCCGCTTCGAGATCAAAAGGCAGAGAATCCGCGGACGCGATTTTCAGCGTACGCGGATGATAATCCGGAGCGGCCGGAGCGAGTGCCCCGGCCGGATTCTGGGTCGTGAGCTCGGGCATTATTACGCACGAACAACGTTGACCTTGACGTCAACAACGACTTTCGGATGCAGCTTGACCGGGACGATGTATTCGCCGCAGGACCGGATCTGGGAATCCAGGTGGATTCTCTGATGGGAGACGGCGACGCCGAGAGCGGCGATCGCATCGGCGATCATGCGGTCCGTAACGGAGCCGAAGAGGTGACCGTCATCGGAAGCCTGGAGGTGCAGTTCGACTGCGAGTTCCTGGAGCTTGGCGGCGACGCCCTGAGCGGCTTCGAATTCAGCCTGGCGCTGAGCTTCGATTTTTTCCTTGTGCGCGGCGAGCTGTCTGAGAGCGGCCGTTGTGGCAACGGCGGCAAGTTTTCTCGGGAGGAGAAAGTTTCTTGCATAGCCGGGAGCGACATGGACTTCCTCGCCGGCGAGACCGAGGTCTTCGACGTCCTGGAGAAGGATCAATTTCATGGAGGCCATAGTAATGTCTTCCTTTGGGTTAAGGGTTGAAGTTAGAGAACGAGACTGACGATTCTGGCTCTCTTGACGGCGACCGCGAGCATCTTCTGATGCTTCAGGCAGGTACCCGTAATGCGGCGCGGAAGAATACGGCCTTTTTCGGTCTGGAACTTCTTGAGAAGTTCAGCGTCCTTGAAGTCGATGTAAGCGATTTTGTTTTCGCAAAGTCTGCAAATTTTCGGCTTTGCGATACGTCTTTTCATGCGGCGTTTTTTGTTCTGGACCATTGCCATTTATAAAACTCCTGTTTTATGGTATTTTCACTTGGTTGATCAAAAGGGGATATCGTCTTCGATTCCCTGGACGTTGTCCGCGGGGTCGGGCATTTCCGGAGCCGGCTGTGCAGGAGCGACGGAACGCGTGTACGGCTGCGGCTGCGGTTCGTAGGACGGCTGCGAGGGCATCTGCGGCGGAATTCCGCCGCCCTGCTGACCTTGCTGCGGCTGTCCGTAGGCCGGACGCGGACGGCTGTACTGCTGCGGCATCGCATCGGGCGAATACTGCTGCTGGCCGTCCGGCTGGCGGCGGGCATAGGACTGCCCGTCCCCGTAGTCGCCTGCCGGTGCGCCGCCGTCGCGGCGCGATCCGACGAACTGGACTGTTTCCGCCACGACGCGGAGCCTGGAACGCTGTTTCTGATCGTTTTTATCGACCCAGCGGTCAAGCTGAAGACGACCTTCGATGAAAACAGAGGAGCCCTTGTCGAGATACTTGCTGCAGTTGTCGGCCTGGCGGTCCCAGACCGTGATATCCACAAAGCAGACATCCTCCCTGGTTTCATTTCCCTGGCTGTATCTTCTGTTCACGGCGAGCGTGAATTCACAGACCGCCATTCCGGACGGCGTGTAGCGCAGTTCCGGTTTGCGGGTCAGATTGCCCATAAGAAGTACCTTGTTGAAAGATGCCATCTGCGATTCTCCTCTGAGTGAATTGTTTTATCAGTCGGCGAGCGTTGCGCCGGCGACGGTCGGGACGCCTTCCGGACGGTCATAGTTGATGACCAGGAGACGGATGAGGCGCTCGTCGAGTCTGTACTGGTTGCGGACTTCGATGACCTTCAGCGGGTCCATTTCGAACACATAGTCCCAGTAGATGCCGGCTTTGCGTTTGTTGATTTCGCGGGCAAACTGCTTGCGACCCATGGCGTTGGCTTCGATGAGTTTGCCACCCCAGCTTTCGAGATTCTTGCCGAATTCTTCGGTGAATCCTTTTCCTTCGTCCTCAACCTTGCGGATGTCGAGGATGAATATTGCCTCGTACTTTTTCAAGATCCCACCTCTTTCTTGGTGTATTTTGATTCTTTTTTCAGTTCGTCTTCTCTTCCGCGGACTGGCTGCAGTCCGTGGAATTGTACTGGTTCATTGCCGTCGTGATGCCGCGTCTCAGCAGCAGTTCAACGGCTTCGACGGCTTTATCGAGCGCCTTTTCGTAGCACTCTTTCTCCGCGCCCTCGAACGAAGTCAGAACGTAATCCGCTCTGCGCTTCGAATGTTCGTCGCCGATCCCGACCCGGAGACGGGGAAAGGCTTCCGACTTCAGCGCTTCAATAACGGATTTCATTCCATTATGTCCGGCGCTTCCGCCGTTCTTGCGGATCCGGAGGCGGCCGACCGTGAGATCGATGTCGTCGTAGACGATCAGGATCTCCGCCGGAACGAGATTCTCGCTCTTCATCAGAGGGAGCACCGCGTCGCCGCTCAGATTCACATAGGTCAGGGGCTTCATCAGAATCACATTTCTGCCGCCGAAGCGCCCTTCCCAGGCGTTCGCGTTACGCGCACGCCGCGGAGAAAACATCGTCGGATATTTCCGCAGAAAACGGTCGATCACCTCGAAACCCGCATTGTGACGGGTTCCGGCATATTCCGTTCCCGGATTGCCGATTCCGACGATCAGACGGCATTCTGTTTCCTCCATTTGCATAAAGCCGGCCAGGATTATTTCTTCTTGGCTTCTTCGCGTTCAGCAGCGCGCTCGGCTTTTTCCTTCGCGCCGACGATCTCAGGTTCTGCCGCGGCATCGCCTTCAGCCGGAGCGGGAGCTTCCGGAATGTCTTCCGCCATCTTCGTGGAGTCGATGACTTCGAAGACAACGAGGTCGCCGTGAGACTTGGCGGTGACGCCTTCGGGAAGAACAAGTTCGGAAACATGGATCAGGTCGCCGACTTCCATCTTGGAAACATCGACTTCGATGAGTTCCGGAAGAGCGTCGGGAAGGCATTCCACCTTGAGGGTGTGGAGAACCTGGTCAAGCAGACCGCCTCTGGAGCAGCCGACCGGCTGTTCGAATCCCGGGTGAATCGGAACTTCGGCTTCGATTGCGACGTCCTTGCGGATTTCGAGGAAGTCGATGTGGCTGGTGGTTCCCTTGATGAAGTTGCGCTGCGTGTCTTTGAGGAGAGCGCGGACTTCTTCGCCGCCTTCGAATTCGAGGGAGACGATGTTGAATTCGTGCTGGGAGAGGGCTTCCCATTCCGCGGCGGGAACGGAGATTGCTCTGCCGGAAGCGCCCTTGCTGTAAATCACAGCCGGAATCAAACCCTGAGCTCTGACTCTGCGCGCTTCCGCGCTGCCTTTTACCGCGCGGTCGCTGACTTTGAGCACATGCTTTGCTTTGTTTGTCATTCTTGGTCCTTTCGTTTATGATAATGCTTGTATAAGCAAGTTTTCCTGAATTATTGTTCCGGATCGCGGAACAGGGTCGAAACCGATTCGCCGTTGTGAATGCGGCGGATTGCCTCGGCAAGAAGCGGGGCAACGCACAGAACTTTCAGCTTGCCTTCAATGTGGCAGGTGTTCGGAACCGTGTTGGTCGTGATCAGCTGCTCGATCGGGCTGTTCAGAAGGTTCGTTCTCGCCTTGTCCGTCAGCAGGCTGTGGGAAACAACCGCATAGACTTTCGCGGCGCCTTTGCGCTTGAGCAGATCCGCCGCGGCGCAGAGCGTTCCGGCCGTCGAGGTAAGGTCATCCACAATCACGCAGGTGCGTCCGTCGACGTCGCCGACGAGGTGCGCGGATTCAACCGTCGTGGCGTTCACGCGGCGTTTCGCGATGACCGCAAAACCGCAGTTGAGACGGTCCGCGAAGCTGTGCGCCATCTTGACGCTTCCGGAGTCGGGGGAAACGATGACGGATTCCTCATCGACTTTGATCACTTCGCGCAGATACTGGATGAAGACCGGGAACGCGTAGAGGTGGTCGACGGGGATGTCGAAGAATCCCTGAATCTGCTGAGCATGGAGATCCATGCCGAGAATCCGGTTTGCGCCGGCGCTGACGAGCAGATTCGCGACGAGCTTGGAGGTAATGGGTACGCGGGGGCGGTCCTTGCGGTCCTGACGGGCATATCCGTAATAGGGGATGACGACGGTGATGCGGGCCGCGGAAGCACGGCGGGCGGCGTCGAGCATGATGAGCAGTTCCATGAGATGCTCATTGACGGGGCTGCAAGTGGGCTGAATGATGAACATGTCCGCATTGCGGAGATTGTCCTTGTACTGGACGAAAATTTCGCCGTCGGGGAACCGTTCGATGTTGACGTGACCGAGTTCCATCCCCAGACACTTTGCGATAGATTTAGCCAGTTCCGGGTTCGCCGTACCGCTGTACAGTCTGATGTCTCTTGCATTACCTTCCATAATGACTCCGCGCTGCCTCCGTTGATGCAATCCTTATTCGTTCGGGAACCATGCCTGATCGCGGAGAGATGCGGAACGCGAAGACGGGGCGATGCCCCGGCATTTGCGTCAACCTTCTGGGTATGTCCGTTCGTTTTGCGCGTTCGGACTTGCATCCTCTATAAGCGGATCAAGGTCGATAATTCTCGTGTTAATCGTATAATTTAGCGCATTTTTCGTAATTGTCAAGCGGAAAACGGAAAAAAGAAGAAGTTGATGCGGGAAAAAATGAAAAAACAGAACAATATGATTTGCATTTTCGATAAAAGCGTGTAATATATGCTACACTTCGGAGAGATGGTCGAGTGGTTTAAGGCAGCGGTCTTGAAAACCGCCGCGGGGTCTCCTCGCCGCGGGTTCGAATCCCGCTCTCTCCGCCAATATTTACATTCAAATCTTTGATTCGATCATATTTCTCCTTCTGCTTTTTGAAATGCTTTCATATCGAAGCTTTTCCGTTTTTCCCCGTATTAAGACTTTTCCTCTTGAAGAATCATTCCCCTTTCTTCGCGGGTTCCGTCCGTGCTTCATCGTTTCGCTGCCGTGATATTTCCGCGGCGCCCTTCCGGATGGAGGACGCCGCGGAGAGGCGGAGAGAGGTTACTTCCCCGTAAAGTCAAACAGGTGAGGCTTGTTGAGCCGGCGGATGTCCGCTTTGGTCTTTTCGCTCAGGTCGTGATGACGCTGTTTCTCGCTGTAGAAAAAGTGGCCGAGATCTTTGAAGTGATACGACTCCCAGCGTCCGACCGAGGGACACGCGAACTGTTCCGGAACCGGAATGCCGGCGCGCATCAGCTCCTGCAGTTTCGGAAAACGGCGTTCGTAAACATCACGCGGGAAAACATTCTCTTCCGTGCAGACCTTTGCCGCCATCGCGACGACTTCCCCGAGATTCCCGAGCGTGCGCATCACCCGCGCAGCGGAAAATGCCACGTGCGACAGACTGATCAGCCGTCCTCCGAGAAACAGATTCCTGATACCGTTCGCGTACAGACAGCGGTATGGAACCGGGTAGAACGAAGGCAGACTCCGGTGGTAGGCGCAGGAGCGGAACGGTTCGGCAAAACGGTCCAGGTTCTCCGGTTCCGGATAGTGCAGGTCGATTGACCACGAAATCGACGCCGTGCCGTCCGGGTGCGGAACGTTCTGTTCAATATCGTTCTGTGTCATGACATAGTCTCCGAGAATGCGGCGGCTTTCGCGCTTGCCGCCGCACTTCGATATCCAGTCGAGCCGCCGGTTTGCCCATTCGGCTTTGCGGGCGGAACGGTTTTTCAAATACGACCAGTTCGCAAAAGTCGTCATCAGCGAATAATCGCGGATGTATTCCGCCTCCTCCGCCTGATCGCGGTACTGTCCGGTTTCGGTCTCCCAGTCTCCGCTGGTGAGATAGTAACAGTTCCGTTCATTGAACTCGATTCCCCAGTCGATGTCGGGGAAGGGGACGGGGTGATCCTCTTCAATGCTCGTCCAGAGAACCGAAAGTCCCATGACTTCATTGGACGATTCTTCCGGGGCGAGGGATTCGCCGAACACATTCCGTCCCTCCGTGCCGTACATGTATTTCGCGCCTGCCGCGAGCGCGACAAAACCGTCGCCCGTGCAGTCGGAGAAGAGACGCCCGCGGTAGCGGGTCTCCTTCCCCGTGACCGTGTGGCGTGTGATGACGGCGGTGATGCGTGAAGGTTCCGCCGGATCGGTTTCAATGGAGACGACACGCTCGTTCAGCCGCAGTTCCGCTTTTCCCGCACAGTCGGCATGGAAGGCGTTGATTTTGCGGGTGTCTTCATAGCATTCGGGAGCTTTCGCGCCGGGCATGAGGCAAATCGGGGCGATTTCGCGGACCGTGTTTCCGATGTTCGGATACTTGCCGATGTGTGTGCATCCGCCGAGCGGAACGCGGATTTCCGAACTGTTGCATCCGCCGGGAACCGGTTTGTCCTGCAGCAGGATTGATTTGAGTCCGAGCCGCGCCGCCGCAAGTGCGGTGACGGTTCCCGCAATGCCGCCGCCGGCGACGACCAGGTCGTATTCCAAAGGGGCGTCGGCAATCCGGATTCCGCATTTTTTGCGGCGGAATGTTTCCAGCTCAACGCCGCCGTCGGGGGGAACGTCGCCGGGATCGGTCGAAAAGTAGAGCGCATCGCACCGCCCGTTGAATCCGGTGAGATCATGCAGGGCGAGCGTGTGGGACCCGGCGGAAAGGTGACGCGTTCCGGCGACTTGCCATGCCCATTTTTCGCCGTTGGTTCCGAGAACCTGCGGAAGTTCGACGCCGTCGATTTTAAGCGTGAAACGTCCTGCGGGAGTGCCGCGTTTCCAGACCGCGGTCCAGTCGCGGGTGCGCGCCCGGATTATGTAGTCGCCCGGTTCGGTGATTTCGACAATGGTTTCCGCATCGGCGACGGGGACGCCCGCGCCGTGCGCCATCAGATAGGCGGAGCCCATTTTGTGCATGGCGGAGGGGTCGATCACCCACCCGCCGGGAGTGCGGAAGGATTCCGCTTCCAGAAACAGACAGCTCATGGCAACCTCCGGGGTTGATTGTTACATCGGGGAAATATCCTGAATCACCGGCTGGACCGTGATGTCCGGAACCGCCAGATGATCGGGCTGTTCGATGATGCTCCTGACGATGTTTCCGAGCTCTTCCGGCGCAATGCATTTTGCGGCGAGCTCCGGATTCTCGGATGCGCCGCTGATGTTCGCCGCGTGATTGAATCCGGTCTGTCCCCATGACGGTGTGACGCAGGAGACGCGGACTCCGTGCGGGCGCAGTTCGGTGTAAAGTCCGTGGCTGAATTTGGCGACACCCGCTTTGGCGGCGGTGTAGACGCTCCATGCCGGCCATGCGTAGAGCGCGCAGACGCTGGAAATGTTGATGATGATTCCGCGTTTGCGTTTTGCCATCATTGCGCCTGCGCGGCGGCAGCCGAGAACGACGCCGGTCAGATTGGTTCCGATCGTGCGGATGATGTCCTCATCGGTCTGTTCGGCAACCGGAACGATTTTCCCGCCGAATCCGGCATTGTTGACAAGAACGTCGAGTTCGCCGGTTTCCCTCATGACGCGGTCCCAGTCGGCGCCGGAGGAGGCGTCGGCCTGAATGGTGCGGACTCCCAGTTCTTCCGCTGCTTTTTCGAGTTTTTCGACATTGCGTCCGGTGATCCAGACTTCGGCGCCGGCCTTTTTGAGAACGGCGGCGATGCCGCGTCCATAGCCGTCAGATCCGCCTGTTACGAGCACTTTCGCATTTTTGAGCTGCATGTTGTATCTCCTTCATTGAGTGATTTTCGATGTGATTTTCGCCGCCGTCTCTTTTACGAGGGCGCCGTATTCGCAGAGCGTTTTTTCATCCAGACGCGATTCCGGTCCGCCGATCCAGACCGCGGCGGCAGGGTAGCCGGAGGCGTTGAGAACGGGGGCTCCGGCGCAGCGGAGTTCGCGCAGTTCCTCGCCCCGGTCGTAGGCGACGCCGGATTTGCGGACGGCTCGGAGTTCGCGTTCAAAAGCGGAGGCGTCCGGAATGGTGCTTCGCGTGAATTTCGTGTAGACGATTGCCTTCAGAATTTTTTCGCGTTCTTCATCGGGCAGGTATGCAAGCATGGCCTTTGCGGGGGCCGCGGTGTGAAGCGGGTAGTGATGCCCGATTCGGACGGAGACGCAGACCGCGCGGGTGGATTTGACGGATTCAATGACCACGCCTTCCATGCCGTAGAGCACGCCGAGCATGACCGTTTCGCCGGTCCGGTCGCGCAGTTCCCGCATGGAGCCGAGCGCTTTTTCGACGAGCGAACCTTCATCCATGCTGCTGTAGCCGAGTGTGAGCAGTTTGCGTCCGAGGCGGTAGCGGTCATCGTCGTCGCGAATGACGTATCCGAGTTCGGAGAGAGTCACGAGCATCCGGTATAGACTTGCCGTCGGCAGTCCGAGAGCGTTCATTTCATTCATCATGAGCCCTTCCGGATGTCCGGCGAGCAGTTCGAGTATGCGAAGACCCCGTTCGAGGGCGGGAACCATGTATGTCTTTTGCTGCATAAGAAATCTCCTTCGTGTTTAAAATATCACATATGAAAACAGTTTTCAAGAGTGAAATGAAATAAAAATCCGGAATTCTTCCGGAAATGCATGTAGCTCCGGCAGAATAAAAAAACTCCCCGTTCGGACCGGAGTCCGGACGGGGAGGACAGAGAGGTTTCTGTTTTGTATAGCGGCTTATTCGTTCTGGAAGATCTGGAATCCGCCGTAGGCTTCCATTCCGTGTTCGCTGAGGTCAAGGCCGCGGATCTGTTCGTCATCCGAGCAGCGGAGTCCCCAGAACTTCTTCAGCAGGAGGAAGATGATCGACGCGCTGATGAAGCATGCCGCACCGACCGCAATCACTCCGATGAGCTGCGGGAGGAACTTGTAGTCCGGGCTGAAGATTCCGACTGCAAGCGTTCCCCAGACGCCGTTGACCAGGTGAACCGCCAGAGCGCCGACAGGGTCGTCAAGGAACAGACGGTCGAACATGTAAACCGCAAGCACCACGATGATACCGCCGATTGCACCGATCACGATCGAGTTTGTGATGCTGACGCAGTCCGCGCTTGCCGTGATGGCGACGAGTCCCGCGAGAACGCCGTTGAGCATCATCGAGAGGTCGGGCTTCTTCTGGAGCGCCCAGGAGGTGAGCATCGCCGTCATGCATCCGGCGCAGGCCGCGAGCGTGGTCGTGACGAAGATGTAGGAGACCAGGTAGGGATCCGCGTTGAACGCCGAAGCTCCGTTGAATCCGAACCATCCGAGCCAGAGCAGGAACACGCCGATGGTTGCGAGAGGCATGTTGTGCGCCTTGATCGGCATCGAAACGCCGCCGACGAACTTGTTGATGCGGGGGCCGATGATGATCACGCCTGCAAGAGCCGCCCAGCCGCCGACCGAGTGAACGAAAGTCGAACCGGCAAGGTCATGAAAGTTGAGGTCCGCAAGCCAGCCGCCGCCCCATCCCCACGAACCGACGATCGGGTAGACGAACGCCGCATAGAAGACTGCGAAGAGCAGATAGGCGCTGAGTTTGATACGGCCTGCAACCGCACCGGAAACGATGGTCACGCCGGTCGCCGCAAACATCGCCTGGAAGATGAAGTCGGTCCAGTAGGTGTAATTTCCGCCGTTGTAGTCGATCAGACCCGCGGCTCCCGGAGGACAGTTGAGTCCGGCGCCTGCGAAACCGAGAAACTTGCCGAGCACCCAGGAGTCGCCCGGATACATCAGGCCGAAGCCGATAACCAGGAAGGTGAGAACTCCGATACAGGGTGTCGCGAGGTTCTTGCAGAGGATGTTCACGCAGTTTTTCGCTCTTGTAAGACCTGTTTCAAGCAGGGCAAAACCGAGGTGCATGGTGAACACGAGGAACGTTCCGATGAGCATCCAGATGTTGTTGACTGTGAACATCGCCTCCGCGGCTGTGGGACCCTTTGCGGCTGCCGCGGCTGTTTGAGCCGCCGCCTCGTCCGCGAACAGGGCGAACCCCGCCGCTGCAAGGAAAGCTGTCAGTAAAATTTTCTTCATTTGAAGTCCCTTTCCCTTATCCGATTGCCGCGTTTCCGGTTTCGCCGGTGCGGATTCTGATACACTTTTCAAGGTTCGTCACGAAAATCTTGCCGTCGCCGATGGTTCCGGTTCTGGCGCCTGCGATGATGGCGTCGATTGTCTGATCGACGAATTCGTCGTTCACCGCGATCTCCATACGGACTTTTTTATGGAGGTTGACTTCCTGTACAACGCCGCGATAGGCTTCCATATAGCCTTTCTGCTGTCCGCAGCCGAGGGCGTTGGTGATTGACATCTTGAAAATTTCCTTCTTGAACAGCTCCTGCTTCACCGCAGTAAGTCGTTCCGGCTTGATGTAAGCTGTTATCAGTTTCATTCCGACCTCCATAAGTTTTTTCGGATGTTGTCCTGAATACAGCAAGCCGCGTGCCAACTTTAAAAAAAAGGAAAATGTGCCTGAGAAAGGATTTTTACTGGAAAATTTAATTACAAAAATGTAAGAAGTTCCGGAAATGGAACGACAAAATTGAAGAGAAAACAAAAGGGCGGAAACTTTTCACAAGTCTCCGCCCTCGGGAATTTCCTGCGGCCTCAGGGTTCGCGGACGCCCTCGTCGAGGGCTTTGACAAACGGAT
>ERZ1106963.643-NODE-643-length-48961-cov-14.255899_pt1 | contig 48961 bp, 43 predicted proteins | sample MGYA00403681_ERZ1106963 | MGnify/ENA primary metagenome ERZ1106963 (study PRJEB35170, sample SAMEA104062407) | human gut metagenome | biome: human gut; feature: human-associated habitat; material: faeces | place: Denmark | collected 2012-05-03 ...
TCCAGTCTGCCCGGAAAGCCACCCATACATGGCTGGCGGGAAAAATCAAGTGCGGAAACTGCGGGTATGCCCTTATGAGCATTAACAATCCTGTGGGAAAGCAATATCTCCGCTGCACAAAGCGGCTGGACAATAAAAGCTGTGCCGGGTGCGGGAAAATCATCACTTCGGAACTGGAAGCGGTGGTTTACCAGCAGATGGTGAAAAAGCTGGAAAAGCACAAGACGCTGACAGGCAGGAAGAAAGCGGCAAAGGCAAACCCGAAAATCGCCGCCCTGCAAGTGGAACTTCTCCATGTGGACAGCGAGATTGAAAAGCTGGTGGACAGTCTGACGGGCGCAAACAATGTGCTGCTCTCCTATGTGAATGTGAAGATAGCGGAACTGGACGGGCGCAAGCAGGAACTTCTGGCGAGGATAGCGGAACTAACGGTGGAAGCCATCAGCCCGGAACAGGTCAGCCAGATTTCCGGCTACCTCGACACATGGGATAATGTATCCTTTGACGACAAGCGGCGGGTGGTGGATTTGATGATTACCACCGTTGCCGCTACAAGCGACAGCTTGAACATCACATGGAAAATCTGACGGGCGGTACACCTCCCGTCAGATACCTACCCTGTGTAGTCCCTTGTAAACTGTACTTTCCCCCTGTATAGACCCCTCCCGTATTTTCCGTCCCGCTTCTTTTCCCACCGGCAGAGCCGCCGGATGAAGGCGCAATCGTCAGTTTTTGTGCTATACGTCTCATTTTTGCAAGATTACTTTCAAAACATTGCATGCTTTGCGGAAATTGTCATAAGATATTTTAATACCGAAATAATCATTTCCGGGTCGGTTTTCTCCGATATAATCACATTTTTGGAACAGGAAATGTATTTTCCGGCAGGTGTGAAGTCTTTGCGGCCGCCGGGCCAAAAATTCTTCCAAATAAAATAAATAAAAAAATCGCAATTAGAACTTGCAAACTATCGGGAAATGCGATACAATAAGCCTACCGCGATCCGCTATCGCGGAAAGAGGATAAAAAATTTAAAGGGAGAATTACTATGAAAAAGTCTTTTGCACTTCTTCTGGCTCTGGTCATGTCCCTGAGCCTGTTCGCCTGCGGCAGCAAAAGCGGCGGCGAGTCCAAGACCAAGATGCGTTTCGTCACCGGCGGTGAGTCCGGCACCTATTATGCCTTCGGCAGCGTCATCGCTCAGCACGCCACCAACAACGCCGGCATCGACGTCGTGGGTCTGGTAGGCAACGGCTCCAAGTCCAACGTGGAAGAGCTGGAAGCCGGCAATGCGGAGCTGGCCTTCTGCCAGTCCGACGTTATGGCTTATGCCTATAACGGCACCAACATCTTTGACAAGAAGATTGATTGCTTCTCCACCGTGGCCGCCCTCTATGCCGAGCAGGTGCAGATCGTCACCGTGGATCCCAGCATCAAGACCGTGGCTGACCTGGCCGGTAAGAATGTCTCCGTGGGTCAGGCCGGCTCCGGCGTGTACTTCAACGCTGTGGACATTCTGAGCGCCTATGGCATCGGTGATTTGGATGCCGATGGCAAGTTCACCAAGATCAACGCCACCTATCAGTCCTTCGGTGACAGCGCCGATGCTCTGAAGGATGGCAAGATCGATGCCGCCTTTATCGTGGCGGGTGCTCCCACCACCGCTATCGTGGACCTCTCTACCACCAAGCCTGTTTCCCTGGTTTCTCTGGATGACGAGCACATCGACGCTCTGCTCAAGTCCTCCCCCTATTATTCCAAGTGCACCATCAAGGCTGACGTGTACGGTCTGGATTCCGACACCACCACCGTGGCCGTGGGCGCTGTAATCCTGGCCCGTGACGATGCCCCCGCCGCCGCCATCAAGGCCCTGTGCGCCGACATCTTCGACAATGCTTCCAGTCTGGTCAGCAGCCATGCCAAGTATGGTGAGCTGAATCTGGAATATGCTTCCTCCATCACCTCCGTACCCTATCACGCCGGTGCTGTGGAATACTTCGCTGAGCACAACATCACCGTGGCCGGCAAGTAATTCTGTTCGGATTCTTAACGGTGAAATCAAGTGAGTCGACTACGGCGGAGCCATTCCGCCGTAGTCCTCGCTGTCTATATCAATGATTACCCTAAAAGGAGGACGCGCCCCTTGAGCATCTTTAAGAAAAAAGGCCAGACAGCCCCTGCGGTGGATACCGCTCCTGCCGCTGACAGCAGCAGTGATCTGGATACCGATCTGGATGAGGTCATGCGCAAGTATGACCGTGAGTCCGCCACCCGCATATGGGAAGGCGTGCCTAAGATCATCATTACGGTCATCATGACGGTGTTCTCGCTGTACTGCCTGTACATGACTCTGTTTTCCACTGCCCTGCCCGAGGTGCGGCTGACCCTGTTTGTAGGCTGCATCATCATTCTGGGTTTCCTGACCTATCCGGCCAGAAAGGGCCATGTGAAGGTCAATTCTCTGCCCTGGTACGACATCGTGCTGATGTTGGTGGGCGCAGGCTGCTTCTTCTACTTCGCGTTCAACGCACTGCCCCTCATCCAGTTGGCCACCCGCATCGAGACCATCCATGTGGTCATCGGCGTCGTGGGCATTCTGGTGCTGGTGGAGCTGTGCCGCCGCTGCGTGGGCATTCCCATTCTGTGCGTGGTGGGCGCTCTGCTGATCTATACCTTCTATAATCAGCTTAGCTATAACCCCAGCTTTTACAACGCCCTGAAGAACGTAGTATACAAGCTGTTCTACACCACCTCCGGTGTCATCGGCACACCCATCAATGTCTGCTTCACCTATATTGTGCTGTTTATCATCTTCGGCGCATTTCTGGAGCGTACCGGCATTGCCAGTTTCTTCATTGATTTCGCCAACCGCGTAGCCGGCTGGTCCAGCGGTGGCCCCGCCAAGGTGGCCGTCATTTCCTCCGCTCTGTGCGGCATGGTGTCCGGCTCCTCTGTTGGCAACACCGTGACCACCGGTTCCGTCACCATCCCCATGATGAAGAAGACCGGTTATAAGCCCGAGTTTGCAGGCGCTGTGGAGGCGGCTGCCTCCACCGGCGGCCAGATCATGCCTCCCATCATGGGTGCTGCCGCTTTCCTCATGGCGGAGTATATGGATCTGCCCTATGCCGAGGTGGCTGTAAAGGCCATTCTCCCCGCCGTTCTGTACTTCTCCGGCATCTTTATCGCCGTCCATCTGGAGGCCAAGAAGCTGGGTCTGAAGGGTATTTCCCGCGCGGAGCTGCCCAAGTGGGGCTATCTGGCCAGGAACTTTTATCTGATCCTGCCGCTGGTACTTCTTGTCTGGCTGGTTTCCTCCGGCGCGAAGACCATGGCGACCTCCGCTGCCTACTCCATTCTGGCTGCATTCGTCATCGGCTTCATCCATTCTCTGGCCGCCAACATCCGGGAGACGAAGGAAGGCTTCGGAAAGGCTCTGTGGATCACTCTCAAGAGCTCCCTCAACTCCGCCGTTGATGCTCTGGCATCCGGCGCCAAGGGCGCCATCACCGTGGCTGTGGCCTGCGCCATGGCCGGTATGATCGCCGGCTGCATCACCGTAACGGGCCTGGCCTCTATCCTCATCAACGCCATTGTGTCCCTGGCCGGCAATGCCACCATCATCGGTCTGGTTCTTACGATGATCTGCTGCATCGTGCTTGGCATGGGTGTGCCCACCACGGCCAACTACTGCATCATGGCCTCCACCTGTGCCCCCATCCTGGTGCAGCTGGGCTTCCCTGTTGTTGCCGCTCACTTCTTTGTGTTCTACTTCGGCATTGTGGCGGACATCACGCCCCCCGTGGCCCTGGCCGCCTATGCCGGCTCGGCCATCGCCAAGTCCAACCCAATGAAGACAGGTATCAACGCAACAAAGTTGGCTATCGCAGCCTTTATCGTGCCGTACATATTTGCCTATAACCCCAGCATGCTCTTCGTTGGCAATGTGGAGTGGTACGATGTACTGCTCATCTCCGTTACCGCCTTGCTGGGCCTGTTCGGCATTGCCGCAGCTCTCAACGGCCATCTCTTCTGCAAGATCCCCGTGGTGCTGCGCATCGCGCTTGTAGCAGGTGGTCTGGGTATGATGATCCCCGGACTCGCTTCCGACCTGATCGGTCTGGCGGTGGTCGGTGCCGTGGTGGTGTTCCAGTTCATCACCGGAAAAAAGAAAACCGCCTCTGCCGCGTAGTACTCTCCCTTTTTAAATCAGCCGCCGGTTCCCTGTTGGGAACCGGCGGCTCGTTGTTTTGAAAGAGTCCTTCCGAAACGATGGGTGCGTTTTTGGAATCTCTGACAGATTTCCAAAACTACATTCGCTGCGGATTCTGCCGCAAGCAAAAGTGCAAAAAAAAAACTTGCAACCTGCGCGCAATAGATTTATAATACCGGCATATGCACAAACTATTCGGAAAATCCAAACAAGAAGGTGACTACTATGGAACTTCAAATTCAGGACCTCGTTTCATCCATCAAAAAGGACGGCATCGACAGTGCAAACCAGGAAGCCGCCGCTATTTTGGAGCAGGCCAAAAAGCAGGCAGATGCCATCATCGCCGAGGCCAAGGCCGAAGCGGACAAGCTGCTTCAGGATGCAAGATCCGAAACCGAAATGTTCAAAGACAGTGCCCGCCTCAGCGCCGAGCAGGCCAAGCGTGATGCTGTGCTGGCATTCCGCCAGGAAGTCCAGCGCGAATTTGAGAAGCTTCTGGCTGCTGACGTGAGCAAGGCTCTGGATCAGCAGGCTCTGGCCGCTCTCATCCGCACAGCGCTGCAGGGCGAGGACGTGTCCGCCTACACTGTGGAGGTCGCACAGGTGACGGATGGCATCCGGCAAGAGCTGGCTCAGGAGCTGAAAAACGGACTGGAGATCCGCCCCTCCAAGAAGGTCGGGGCCGGTTTCCGGCTGGCTGCCAAGGACGGCTCCGGCTATTTCGACTGCTCTGACGAAGAGATCGCCGAAATGCTCATGCCTTTCTTCCGGGATACACACCTGTAAGGGGGTGCCTCATGGCTTCCTATTACTATCTGATCTCCAGCCTGCCCATGCTTCGGGCCCAGGGTGAACCGCCCATGGATTATCCCGCCTTTCTTTCCCAGTGCCGCTCGGCAGTGAACGGGGGCGTGTATAAGACGCTGGAGGAGCTGTCTGTGGGCTCGGACAAGGGCCCACTGCTGTCCGATTGGGCAAGCTTTTACGGGATGCTTTCCCAGGAGCTGTGCTACCAGCGCAGCGTGAAGCTGGGGCGGCCTTACCCGGTTCCTTCCGACCGTGACGCCGGCATTGTGCAGGCCGTCACAGCGGCAGTAAACGCAGAGAACCCTCTGGAGGGTGAGCAGATACTGCTGAACCTGGAATTCCGCTGTCTGGACGACATGATCGGCCTGCATAATTTCGATGAGCACGCTCTCTATGGCTATGCCATGAAGCTGCAGCTGCTGGAGCGGCAGAGACTTTTCCAGCATGACCGGGGTAAGCAGGCCTTTGACGGGCTGATGGACAGTATCCGACAGCAGATTTCCAGTCTATAACAAAACAGGAGAGTCAATATGGACAAAGTAACAGGATATGTGACCGGAGTAAACGGAAACCTGGTTTCCGCCAGCTTCTCCGGTTCCGTACGAAAAAATGAAGTGGGCTATGTCCTGATGGGGGATGAGCGTCTCAAGGGCGAGGTCATCCGTGTCAACGGCGACACGGCCAGTATGCAGATCTACGAAATGACCAACGGCATCCGTGTGGGCGACAAGGTAGAGCTTTCCGGCCAGCTCATGAGCGTGGAGCTGGGGCCCGGCCTGCTGACCCAGGTGTTCGACGGTCTGCAGAATCCCCTGCCCGAATTAGCAGAAAAATGCGGCTTCTTCCTGGAGCGCGGCGTGTATCTGAATCCCATTCCCAACAGGGATTGGGAATTCACTCCCCGGGTATCCCCCGGAGATGTCGTCACCGCCGGCGATGCTGTGGGCAGTGTGCCCGAGGGTCTGTTCACCCACCTCATCATGGTCCCCTTCGACCTGACAGATGAGTGGCGTGTAAAATCCGTCCGGGAAAAGGGTGTTTATAACGTTCGGGATACCGTAGCCGTGCTGGAGAACGAAAACGGCGAGGAGCGGGAGCTGACCATGGTCTTCTCCTGGCCCGTAAAGCAGCCCATCCGCTGCTATGAGGAGCGTCTGCGTCCCGATGAAACGCTGGTGACCAAGATTCGCTCCATCGATACCTTCCTGCCGGTGGCCAAGGGCGGCACCTTCTGCGTTCCCGGCCCCTTCGGTGCCGGCAAGACCGTGCTGCAGCACATGGAGGCCAAAAACGCCGACGTGGACATCGTCATCGTGGCCGCCTGCGGCGAGCGTGCCGGTGAGGTCGTGGAGGTCCTTACGGAGTTCCCCGAGCTGGTAGACCCCCGCACGGGTCGCTCCCTTATGGAGCGCACCATCATCATCTGCAACACCTCCTCCATGCCCGTGGCCGCCCGTGAAGCATCGGTGTATACTGCCGTCACCATGGCGGAGTATTACCGCCAGATGGGTCTGGACGTGCTGCTGCTGGCGGATTCCACCAGCCGCTGGGCCCAGGCCATGCGCGAGATGAGCGGCCGTCTGGAGGAGATCCCCGGCGAGGAAGCCTTCCCTGCCTATCTGGAGTCCGTCATCGCCTCCTTCTATGAGCGCGCCGGCAAGGTTCGCCTCAAGAGCGGTGAGATCGCCTCCGTCACCATCGGCGGCACCGTCTCCCCCGCCGGCGGCAACTTTGAAGAGCCTGTGACCCAGGCCACGCTAAAGGTAGTGGGCGCATTCCACGGCCTGTCCCGTGAGCGCTCCGATGCCCGTAAGTATCCCGCCATCCATCCCATCGACTCCTGGTCCAAGTATCAGGGTGTGGTGGATATGGAGCGCGTGGAGCAGGCCCGGGCCATCCTCAAGCGCAGCAACGAGATCAACCAGATGATGAAGGTCATCGGTGAGGAGGGCACCTCCGCTGAGGACTATATCCTCTATCAGAAGGGTGAACTGCTGGATGCGGTGTATCTACAGCAGAACTCCTTCGACCCCATTGACGCCGCCTGCGATCCTGACCGTCAGCTCCATGAGTTCAACGTTCTCTATGACGTGCTGACCCAGTCCTTCGCGCTGAGCGACAAAAAAGAGATCCGCGCCTTCTTCAATCAGGTCCGGCAGGAGTTCCTGGACTGGCACAACACCGTCTTCCGCTCCCCGGAGTTCGAGGCCCAGGAAAAGCGGCTGAAGGACTTTTATCTGAGCAAGGCCGATTGTTGAGGGAGGAGTCAATATGCAGAAAGTTTACACGAAAATTGAATCGATCGTGGGCAACGTGATCACCGTCCGCGCCTCGGATGTCCGTCTGGGCGATCTGGCTCTGGTGGGCAAAAGCTATGCCAACGTCATCAAGCTGGACAAGGATCTGGTCACGCTCCAGGTTTTCAGCGGCACCCAGGGCGTCAGCACAACGGATCCGGTGCGTTTTCTGGGCCGCCCCATGATGGTGTCCTTCTCGGAGCACCTGCTGGGTCGCATCTTCGACGGTGCCGGTGTGCCCCGTGACAACGGACCCGCCCTGACGGAGAATATGATCCCCATCGGCGGCCCGTCCGTGAATCCCTCCCGGCGTACCGTGCCCAACAAAATGATCCGCACGGGCATCCCCATGATCGATGTGTTCAACACTCTGGTGGAGAGCCAGAAGCTCCCTATCTTCTCTGTGTCCGGTGAGCCGTACAACCAGCTGCTCTCCCGCATCGCCATGCAGGCGCAGGTGGACGTTATCGTTCTGGGCGGCATGGGTCTGAAGTTCGACGACTACCTGTTCTTCCGCGACACGCTGGAAAAGAGCGGTGCCATGGGCCGCACGGTCATGTTCATCCACACCGCCTCCGACCCCACCGTGGAGTGCACGCTGGTGCCGGATCTGTCTCTGGCTGTGGCGGAGCAGTTCGCTCTGGCCGGTAAGCGGGTGCTGGTGCTCCTGACGGACATGACCAACTACGCCGATGCCCAGAAGGAAATGGCCATCACCATGGAACAGGTCCCCTCCAACCGTGGCTACCCCGGCGATCTGTACAGCTGTCTGGCCGCCCGCTATGAGAAGGCTGTCGACTTTGAGGATGCCGGCTCCATCACTATCCTGGGCGTGACCACCATGCCCGGCGACGATGTGACCCACCCCGTCCCCGATAACACCGGTTATATCACCGAGGGCCAGTACTATCTGAAAAACGGCCACATCGAGCCCTTCGGCTCCCTGTCCCGTCTGAAGCAGAACGTCAACGGCAAGACCCGCAGCGACCACCGGGCCCTGATGGACGGCATGATCCGGCTGTACAGCGCCTATAAGGAAAGTTTGGAGAAAAAATCCATGGGCTTTGCTATGTCCGAATGGGACGAGAAGCTGCTGAAATACGGCCAGCTGTTTGAGTCCAAACTCATGGATCTGAGTGTAAATATTTCTCTGGAGGAGGCGCTGGATCTGGGCTGGGAGATCCTGGCCCAGTGCTTCGAGCCCAATGAAACGGGTCTGAAAACCAGCCTCATTCAGGAGAGATGGCCCAAGCGCGCCGAAGTGGAATGAGGGGGCGCCTATGGCTGTTAAACTCACAAAAAACGAGCTGAAGGTGCAGAAGGACCGCCTGAAGCAGTTCCAGCGCTATCTGCCCACGCTGCAGCTGAAAAAGCAGCAGCTCCAGTCCGTGGTGATGCATGTCGCCGCCCAACTGGAGCAGGTGGAGCGGGATCGCCAGGCTGCCGTGAACGGTCTGGATGACTGGGTGGCCGTCTTTGCGGAAAACGGCAGCTTTCCGCCGGATAAACGTCTGGAGGCTCTCATCCGTCCCAACCGCGTGGTCTGCGGCGAGGAAAACATCGCCGGCGTCACCGTGCCGGTGTTTCGGGAGCTGAGCTTTGAGGAGATCCACTACGATGTGGCGGACTATCCCCTCTGGGTAGATACCGCCGCCGTGCGTCTGCGGGAGATCGCCCGCCTGGATGCTCTGGCCAAGACCCTCCGCCGCCAGGTGGAGCTGCTGGAGCAGGAGCTGCGCTCCACGGCCCAGCGGGTGAATCTGTTTGAAAAGGTAAAGATCCCCGAGGCCAAGGAGAACATCCGCGTCATCGGCATTTACCTGGGCGATCAGCAGACCTCCGCCGTGGTGCGCGGCAAGATTGCCAAGAAGAAGCTGCAGGAGGTGGGCCGATGATTGAAAAAATGAAGGTCGTCCATGTGGTGACGACTGCTTCGGAAAAAACAGTCCTGCTGGATCGGCTGCAAAAGCTGGGCGTAGTCCATTTTTCCGAGAAGGCCTCCGCCGACCAGCAATACCTCCAGCGCTTCAATGATCTGTCCCGGATGGTTACCATCCTGCAAGAGTATGCCCAGGATGCACCGGAGAGCTCGGTAATGTCCGACAGCGATTTTGAGAAGTTCTTCGCAGAGCTCGAAGACTGTCTGGACCGCAAAAAATCCCTGCAGGATCAGAAGTCCGCCGCCCACGCCGCTGCCGAAAAGCTGGCGGAATGGGGCTCCTTCTCCCCTGCGGATGTGCGGGAGCTTGCCGGCAAGGGCTGGGACATCCACATTTACCGCACCGATAAAAAGGCCATGGCGGCGCTGGCTGCCGATGCCGATGTGCAGGTCATCCGCCTTGCCCCGGTGGGCAAGATGCCGACCTTTGCCACCCTAGCTCCCCTCCCCGCTTCCTATTCTGCCACGGAGTTCATCCTTCCGGAAAAGGGGCTTGAGGAGCTGGAGCAGGAGCAGGCACAGTGTGCCCAGGCCCTTGCGGACTGCGAAACGTTCCTGCACCAGGCGGCAGCGCATCTGCCCAGTATCCGGGATCAGCTGCTAAAAACTCAGAATGACGCGGAGTATTCGGCCGTCAGCAATACCTCCCAGAGCCAGGACGGCCTGGTCTGGCTGCGGGGCTATATCCCCGTTTCGGAGATAGACGGCTTCAAGGCCGCCGCCTCCGAATCCCACTGGGCCTGGGCGATGGAGGATCCCGATGCCGAAGACGATCAGGTCCCCACCAAGGTCAAGTACAACAAGATCACTAAGCTGATGATCCCCGTGTTTGACATCCTGGGCACCGTTCCCGGCTACCGGGAATACGACATTTCCTTCTGGTTCCTTGGCTTTTTCACCCTGTTTTTCGCCATGATCATCGGCGATGCCGGCTACGGATGTCTGTTCATGCTGGCGGCGCTGGTGATGACGCTGAAGGGCAAAGGCTCCTCCACTGCCGTACAGCTTCTGTGGGTGCTCTCTGCCGCCACCATCATATGGGGCGCGTTGACGGGAACCTGGTTCGGCTTGGAGCAGGCCATGGATGTACCGCTGCTGAAAAAGCTGGTGATCCCCACCTTCGCCAACTACCCGGCGTATTTTGATGTTTCCACCACCACTCAGCAGAACACTATTATGAAATTCTGCTTCATTCTCGGCACGGTGCAGCTCTCGCTGGCGTGTGTCATGAATATCCGCCGCAAGCTGAAGGAGCGCGATCTGAGCTGGGTGGCGGATCTGGGTTGGCTGGCTGCCATCTGCGCCCTGTACTTTGTGGTACTGTATCTGGTCATCGGTCAGGAAGTGAATCTTGTTCCCGTGGCCTGTGTGGTCATCGCCGGTTTCCTGCTGGTGGTGTGCTTCGGCGGCATGGCGCCGGACAAGAGCTTTGCCCAGGGTCTCAAGGCGGGTCTCGGCAATGCCTTCACCGTGTTCCTGAACACCATCAGTGCCTTCGGCAACATTATGAGCTATATCCGCCTCTTTGCCGTGGGTATGGCATCCCTGGCCATCGCCCAGAGCTTCAACAACATGGCCTTTGGCTTCAAGGGCCCTCTGGTGGTAGCCGCAGTGCTGATCCTTCTGATCGGCCATGGGCTGAACATAGTGATGGGCCTGCTTTCCGTGGTGGTCCACGGCGTCCGCCTGAACCTGCTGGAGTTTTCCGGTCAGCTGGGTATGGAATGGGCCGGTATCGCGTACGATCCCTTTAAAAAGGGCGACAAAATAAAAAAATAAACGGATAGGAGAATAATTATGAATATCGCATTTATTGGTATGGCGTGTGCGCTGGGTCTGTCCGCCATGGGCTCTGCATTTGGTTCCGGTTTCGCCGCTCAGGCTTCTGTGGGTGCATGGAAAAAGTGCTATGCCAACGGCAAGCCCGCCCCCTTCATCATGGTCGCCTTTTCCGGTGCGCCCCTGACCCAGACCATCTACGGCTTCCTGCTGATGAACTTCATCCGCAGCGCTGTGGAGGGCGGCTGTGACTCCCTGCTGGCTATGTTCACGGGCATTTTCGCCGGTCTGGCCATCGGCCTGTCCGCCTTCTTCCAGGGCAAGGTCGCTGCGGCTTCCGCAGACGCTCTGGGCGAAACGGGCAAAGGTACGGCTAACTACTTCATCGTCATCGGTATTATTGAAACGGTGGCTCTGTTCACCCTGGTATTCAGCCTGCTGCTGCTGCAGTAAGTCTGTATACCCGGTAAATTCAATACCAGGCAGCACCTCGCACATCCGGTGGATTTGATCCTATCCCGGCAAGCGAGGTGCTTGCTTTTTACGTTCCTTGAATATTTATACATTTCCCTATTGACAAATACAAAGAAAGTGCTATAATAGGTACTAAGCTGAATATAGCACTGCTTCCCTTGGCACCGGCTGAGGGGTTAAAGGCATCCGTGACCGAATCGTAGGTATTCCGGCATCCGCTGGATAAGACTCGGTCAGGGATGCCTTTTCATTTTTAGAAACAAAGGAGACGAATACCATGAACATCAAACCTTTTGCCGTGGAAGAATGGATGAATGAATATGAAGTGGGCGCGCGTTATAATATCGCCGAGACCTGCGTGGATTCCGTCTCTCTGGACGAGCTGTTTGCGCTCACCGGGGAGAACAAGGAGAAATTCCTGACGGATTTCAGCGCCCAGCGGTTGACCTACGGCGATATCACGGGCAGTGACGCCCTTCGCCAGGGCATCTGCCAGCTCTATAAGACCGTGCAGGCTCACCAGGTGATCCCCACCCACGGGGCTGCAGGTGCCAACCACCATGTCTTCTGCTCCCTCATCTCCGCCGGGGACCGGGTGGTCAGCATCATGCCCACCTATCAGCAGCTCTACTCCATCCCTGAGGCCATCGGCGCGGAGGTGGCCCTCATGCACCTGAAGCAGGAAAACGACTATCTGCCCGACCTGGCGGAGCTGAAGGCGCTGGTCACGCCGGATACCAAGATGATCTGCATCAATAACCCCAACAACCCTACCGGCGCGCTCATGACCGGGGCGCAGCTGCAGCAGATCGTGGACATCGCACGCAGCGTGGATGCCTACATCCTCTGCGATGAGGTATACCGCCACCTGACCCAGACGGATGAGTGGAGCCCCTCCATCGTGGATCTGTACGAAAAGGGCATCTCCGTCAGCAGCATGTCCAAGGTGTTCTCCCTGGCGGGCCTGCGTCTGGGCTGGATCGCCACCCACGACGAAGCCGCGCTGAAGTCCTTCCTTTCCCACCGGGACTATAACCTCATCAGCTGCGGCATGTTCGACGACGCCGTAGCCGCTCTGGCCCTGGGCCACAGCGACGTGATGCTGAAGCGGAATCATGCCATTGTGCGGGAGAATCTGGCCATTTTGGATGCCTGGGTGGCCGACCACAAGCACTTCTACTATACCAAGCCTAAGGCCGGCACCACCGCCCTGGTCTACTATGATTACGACATCCCGTCCTACGACTTCTGCAAGCAGATGTACCGGAAAACCGGGGCCTTTGTCACCCCCGGCGACTGCTTCAAGCAGCCCCACAGCATGCGCATCGGCTATGCCTGCGACAAGCAGACCCTGCAGGACGGTCTGGCGGCGCTGGCCGCCTTTGCAGACACACTTTGAATCAACAGGAGGAGCACATCATGACAGAACTGACCGTATTAAACGCCGCAGCTATTGAAGAGCTGCTGACCATTCCCATGGCTGTGGACGCGGTGGAGCAGGCATACCTGGAAAAGTATAAGGGAGATGCCGCGCTGTGGCCCATGGTCTTCCACGAGTTCGACCCCGGCCACGCGGATCTGGATATCAAATCCGGCAATCTGGATGGGCTGGGCTTCTACGGGCTGAAGGTTGTCTCCTGGTTCGGCGCCAACCCGGAAAAATCGCTCCCGGCTCTGTATGGCACTTCCCTGCTCTTTGACCTGGCCACCGGCGCGCCCAAGGCGCTGCTGAACGCAGGACCCATCACCGATTTCCGCACCGGCGCGGCAGGCGCCATCGGTGCCAAATATCTGGCCCGTCCCGATGCCAAGACTCTGCTGATGGCCGGAAGCGGCGCTCTGGCCCCCTATCTCATCGCCGCCGCGCTCTACCTGATGCCGCAGCTGGAAACGGTCTACGTGGTCAACCCCCACCACCCGCAGCAGTCTGCGGCCGCCTGCGAGTCCATTCTCCCCCAGGTGGAAAAGCTGTTTGCCTCCTGCGGTGGATGCCGCGCCGCCATCAAGGCCTCCCCCGACCTGGAGGCTGCCGTGAAGCAGAGCCAGATCATTTTCACCGCCACCCCGGCCCACCAGCCGTTTCTGAAGGCGGAATGGGTGCAGCCCGGCACCCATATCAGCTGCGTCGGCGCGGACATGTCCGGCAAGCAGGAGATCGACAGCACCCTCTTCTCCGGTGCTAAGGTGTTCGGCGACGATACCGCTCAGTGCCTCTCTGTGGGCGAGTGCGAGATCCCCTATAAGACCCATGCTTTCTCCGGTGAGCTCTGCGAGATCGGCAGTGTCCTCTCCGGGGCAGCACCCGGCCGCACAGATCCCGATGACATCACCATCTTTGATTCCACCGGCATTGCCCTGCAGGATATTGCCACCGCGGCCATGCTGCTGCAGGCAGCGCAGAAATCCGGTTACGGGCAGAAGATCCAATTGTGAGCCGTTAAAAAACAGCACCGAACCCAAAACAGGTTCGGTGCTGTTTTTTCTGATTTACACCGGTTCATTTGCTTTCCGCAGCCGGGCAGGCCCATCACCAGATGCCCATCACATGCTGCATCAGCAGGCTGACCGCCGTGATACCCGCCCAGCAGCAGGCCCCCAGCAGCAATGGCTTGCCGCCGCTCTTCACCAGCTTCACGATGTTGCTGTTCAGTCCGATGGCCGCCATGGCCATGATAATGAGGAACTTACTCAGCTCCTTCAGCGGGCTGAATAGAGTCGCCGGAACGCCCAGGGAGGTACAGATGGTTGTGACCACCGAGGCGCAGATGAACCACAGAATAAACATGGGAAAGGCGTTTTTCAGCTTGAATCCCCCCTGGGCCTTCCCTGCCTTTCTCGCCTGCAGCAGGGACAGCACTAGAGTAATGGGAATGATAGCCAGGGTGCGGGTCAGCTTGACGGTCACAGCCTTATCCAGGGTCTGGCTGCCCAGATTCCACATGCTGTCCCAAGTGGAGGCCGCCGCCGTAACGGAGGATGTATCGTTCACAGCTGTGCCGGCAAAGATGCCGAATGCCTCGCCGGAGGTAGTGTCAAAGCCGATGGCCTGCCCCAGCAAGGGAAACAGCAGCGCCGCCAGCACATTGAAAAAGAAAATGACGGAAATCGCCTGGGCCACCTCATCGTCATCCGCGTGAATGACCGGCGCAGTGGCGGCGATGGCGCTGCCGCCGCAGATAGACGAGCCCACGCCGATCAGCGTGCTGATATTGCCGTCAATATGCAGCAGCTTGTGCAGCACGAAGGCCACCACAAGCGATGTGGCAATGGTGCAGACAATGATGGGCAGAGACTGCTTGCCCGTCTGCAGCACTACATTCAGGTTCAGCCCAAAGCCCAGCAGCACCACTGCGGCCTGCAGCACCTTTTTGGAGGTAAAGCCCACGCCGGGCTTGAACATCTCCCCCGGTGACCAGAGCAGGGCGATGACCATGCCCAGGAGGATGGCGATCAAAGGCCCGCCTATTACCGGCACCAGCCTTCCCAGCAGCCATGAGGGGATCGCAATGGCAAGGCATACGGCGATTCCCGGCAGTTTCTTCTGGATAGATTGCATTTTTTACTCTTGCTCCTTTTGTATAGTCTCCGTCATGCGGACCAGTCCGGTTTCGATAATGCTCCGGGGCATGGCCAGATTCAGCCGGACATATCCTTCTGCGTTGCCCACGAACAAGCCGTTTCCACCCTCCAGCAGCACGCCCGCCTTGTTGGCAAAGAAATCCGGCAGGTCCGTGCCCGCCGGCAGGCACCTGCTCAGATCTACCCAGGCCAGGTAGGTGGCCTCCGGGATATACATGACGGCATCCTTCAGGTTTTTGGCGAGGAAATCCTTCACAAAGGCGAAATTTTCATCCAGATATTTCTTCAGAGCCTCATGCCACGCTCCGCCCTTTTCATAAGCGGCCTTCGCCGCCGTCAGGGACATGGGATTCACCATGCCGAACAGCTTGTCCCGCTCCTTAAACCGCTCACGCAGCCCCCTGTCCCGGATAATAATGTTGGAGAACGCCAGGCCCGCCAGGTTGAAGGTCTTGCTGGGGGCCATGCAGGTGATGAGCTTGGGATAATCGGTCATGACCTTGGCCATGGGAATATGGCGGCGGCCGCAGCGGATCAGATCGCAGTGGATCTCGTCGGACACCACCCACAGGTTGTATTTTTCCATGATGGCCGCTGCCTGCCGCAGTTCCTCCTCCGTCCACATCCGCCCGGTGGGGTTCTGGGGATTGCACCAGAAGAGCAGCTTGCAGGCGGGATCGGCGCATTTGCGTTCAAAGTCCTCAAAATCCACGGCAAAGGTTCCGTCGCTCTTTTTATGCAGCGGGGAGGTCAGCACGCCCACGCCTGCATACTCCGCCGCGTGGACAAAATAGCCGTAGGCCGGTGTATTCACAAGCACCTTTTCGTCCTTGGTGCACAGCGTCTCCGTCAGCTGGTACAGAGCAGGGATGATGCCCGGCGTCACGCACAGCTGCTCCCGGGGAAAGCTCCAGTCATAGTGATCCCGGCACCATTTGGAAAAGGCGGTGTAGTATTCGTCGTCATACAGGCCGGTATAGCCGAAGATGCGGCGGTCAATGCGGCTGCGCAGCGCGTCCAGGATCTCCGGCGCCACGCCGAACTCCATGTCGGCCACCCACATGCGGACGAACTCCTCGTCCTTATAGGGAAACACCTTTTCGGGGCCCGCATGGAAGATATACCCCCGGAAGCCATCTGTATTCAGCGCATTGGTATGGCGGCGGTCAATGATCTCGTCAAAATTATACATCATGATCTTCTCCTTTCTCTGTTACTATTCTTCCGCGTTCAGTTCGATCCATATGGTCAATTGTCCGTCACTTCCCTTTCCGCATCATGGAGCTTCCGCGTATAGTCTAAAAGCTCCGTCTCAAAGGTGCGGCAGAACTCCAGATCCTGCGTGCCGCTTCGCAGACTGCGCAGCAGATAAACGCACCACGGCTCCGGCTGCTCCTCCAGCGTATAGATCTGCAGCGGCATCCGCCGGGCCAGCTCGCGGGCGGACGCAATAGGGAGCAGCGCCCAGTAATCCCCGTGCTGCAGAAAGGAGCGCACTCCGGTGACCGTATTGATATCCACATGGCATTTATTCTCGCTGCCGAACCATTTCTTCCGCCACAGGATCATACCGTTGAAATCGCCGCCGATGAAACGAATCTCACGCTCCGGCTCCAGTTGGCTGGGGCAGATGGGATGGGGCGGCTTCGGCAACTCTGCCCGGCGAACGATGCACAGGGGCTGCCGGTCGATGCACCGAACGGCTACGCCGCCCCGCTGGGACTCGTAGGAGGCAAAGCCAAAGTCTACCAAGTCCTTGGAGACCAGATCATAAGCGTCCTTGGAGTCGCAGATCTTCACCTGAATTTTTTTATTCGGATGCCGCTCGGTGTATTGGCGCAGGAATCCGCCCAGCAGGCGATCGTAGGTGCTGCCATTGGCTGCGATGCGAATCACGGACAGAGTCCTGTCCTTTACCGCCTCGGTTTCCTCAAACAGAAGCTTCCATCGCTCCGCTACGGAGATAAATTCCTCTCCCTGCCGCGTCAGGTCCACGCTGCGCTGGCCCTTGGACCGAAGCACCAGCTGGCAGCCCATCTCTTCCTCCAGAGCCTTCAGGCGGCTGCTGACTGCCGACTGAGACAGGTACAGGTTCTCTGCCGTTTTTGAGATATTGCGACAGCGCACCAGCTCCAGAAAGATCATGATGTCCTTTTGATCCACCAGCAGCACCTCCTTGAGATAATTTCATTATACAGGAAAATAACATACTCCGCAATGGGGAAAAAACGCGCAAGGAACATCCGCTTTGCGCAGATGTTCCTTGCAAATATGGAAAGGAGAGCGGATGGGGATTCGTTATACCTCAGCGGACTCTGCCTGCTCGGCAGACTCAAACTTACGGCCGATGCCGGTGAGAATACTTACCAGGAAGATAATCAGCAGACCCCAGCAGTGGAAGGTATAAGGGATGATATTAAGGAAAGAGAAATTGGGGTCAACGCCATCGATGGCCAGGGCTACACCCAGGGACACCAGGGTAGGGTTGCCGTGGGGCATCAGACCCGTGGTGCCGCAGGCCACACCGTCGAGAATATTGGCACCGCGGCAGCGGTCAATGTGGAAGGCCTTGGTGATGCGGCGGACCAGAGAGCCAAAGAACACAATGGCAATGCCGCTGCCGCCGGTGACGACGGAGCCGATGGCAGCCACCAGATAGCAGATTAGCTCACCGGAGCGGGGAGACTTGCAGTGCTTCATGAGGCTGACGGTCAGATCATCAAAGGCACCGCTGCTGTTGAGAATCTCCAGCAGTTGGAACAGCAAGATCACATAGAGCACCAGTACCATCATGCCGGACATACCGCCGATGATGGGGCCGTCGTTGGCGAACATTTTGGCCGGGGCGATACAGCCCAGAGCCAGATCCAGAACGATGCCGCTCAGATTGCACAGGATCAAGGTGCCCATCAGGTCCCAGCCCTTACGCATGAGGAAAACCATGAGGACAGGGATCGCCAGCAGGACCAGGGACTTGGCAGTGCTGCCGTCCAGCTCCAGGTCAGCGGGAATGTTGGCATCCTGGGTTAGGCCGATCACCGCAAAAAGCACGGCAGCCACGGCACCGGAAATGGCTGCATAGGGGAAGCGGGTGCGGACGACCTTGGAGATGTCCGCCTCCTGGGTCAGTGCGGAGGAGATGGTGGTGTCAGAGATGGGGGCCAGGTTGTCACCGAAGATGGCACCGGAGATGATGGCGCCGCACATCAGCCCCATGTTGATGCCCAGGCTGTGGGCCAGGGGCAGCAGCACCGGGGCTACAGCCGTCACAGAGCCGGTAGAGGTGCCGCAGGAAGTGGAGATCAATACACAGGCCAAGAAGCCTACCAGGGGGATCCAGCCGGCGTTCAGGCCCAGACGGGTGATGCCCCAGATCAGCGCGTCGATAAGGCCGCTCTGGCGCAGGAGCTGGGCCAGGATGCCCGCCATCAGATAGGCCATGATGACGGTGCCGAGGATGGGGTTCTGCAGCCCTTTCATTGTGATCTTACCATAATTTTTCTTATCCTTGGCCAGCAGAAAACCCAGGGCCAGGGCAAAAAATGTGATGCCGGTGAGACGGGCCAGTCCGCCGCCGCCAACGATGGTGCTGGCAAGCATACCTGCCAGCATAAACAGAACCGGCAGCCAGACGCCGAACTTTCCGCCGTAGAATCCAGATTTCTTTTCCATAAGGGGAGCCTCCATTTCTTTTGATTTTCTCTCTTTTTTCGCAGGAGCCTTTGATCCTGACGTTTACTTTTTCTGGAGCTTCCGCAGTGCATCGGTGATCTTCTGCGCGGCCCGCTCCAGATCCTCGGTGGCATTGGCAAAGGAGAAGCGCATGCAGCAGGCATTTTCCTCTCCGTAGGCGCTGCCGGGCATGCCCACCACACCTGCGTTCTCCAGCAGGTATTCGCACATCTGGGTGGAGGTCATACCGCCGATATCGAAGAACACCCATGCGTAGAAGGCACCCTCGGGCTTCAGACAGCGCACACCGGGGATATTATTCAGCGCACCGGTGAACAGATCCCGGCGATAGGCGTAGGTGCTGCGCATCTGCTCGGTCTCATACTCGCAGTTAAACGCCTCCACGGCGCCCTTCTGCAAAAAGCCGCTCATGCAGGACAGGCTGTGCTGATACAGCTTGTAGGCCACGTCATAAATGGACTTGGGAGCTGCCAGATAGCCCATGCGCCAGCCAGTCATGGCCACGCTCTTGGAGAAGCCGTTCATGGTGGCCACCCGATCACGGATGGAGGGATAGGAGCCCATGCTGATGCTCTTGGCCCCGTCGTATACCAGCTTTTCATAGACCTCGTCGCTGAGCATATACACCTGGGGGTGACGCAGCATAAATGCCTCCAGAATATCGGCCTCGTCCCTGTGAAGGATACGGCCGGTGGGATTATTGGGGTAGTTGATGATGATAAGGCGAGTCTTGTCGGTGCAGGCGGCCTCCAGAGCTTCGGCGGTGATGCGGTAATCCTGTCGGTAGTCCAGCTTTACCTTCACAGTCACGCCGCCGGCGGCCTGGACAATGGGCTCGTAGGACACCCAGGAGGGATCCAGCACCAGCACCTCGTCGCCCTCGTTGAGAATGGCCTGTACCGCCAGATAGATTGCGTTCTTGCCGCCGGGCGTCACCATGATGCAGTTGACATCATAGTCCAGATTGTTCTCCTCCCGCAGCTTTTTCTGGATGGCCTGACGCAGCTCCGGCAGACCGGGACCCACCACGTAGTGGGTATAGCCCTCCGTCAGGCTGCGGATGGCGGCCATGGAGATGCGGTCCGGTGTGGCAAAGTCTGGCTCGCCGCCAGCCAGACCGATAACGGTGGGATCGGTTTTCTGCATTTCTTTGGCGCGTGCCATGAGCACCATGGAGGCAGAGGGCTTCATGCTTTCAATACGATGATTCATGGTGATCTTCTCCTTCTTATTTCAGCTTTTTCGCCACGTCCCGCAGCAGATTCTCGGAGGGAGCCTTGCGATCGATGGCGGATACATCTGCGATCAGGCACAGCAGGGATACACCCTCCTCCTGGGCCACCTTGCGGAACATAGGCAGGAACGAGGAGTGACACCCGGTAAGCCCCAGCATCAGATCCACGGGGTTTACGGCCACGTGGTAGTGGTAGGCGTCCATGGCTGGGATCAGGTCATTCTCCAGGTAGTGCAGCAGGCCGTAGAGGTCCAGGTCCTTCAGATATCCCGCCCGCTGCAGGGTGGCGGCAGCCAGCTCGGTGGCGCAGTTGCCGGCGCTGCGGGCCATGCCCAGCAGGCCGCAGTCGATCTCGTCCGCTCCGGCGGCCACAGCGGCCAGAGCATTGGCCTGGGACAGGCCCAGATTGCTGTGACCGTGGAAGCCCACAGGAATGGTGACCGCGCCCTTCAGCGCCCTGACATATGCCGTTGCTTGCTCCGGGAACATGGTTCCGGCGGAATCCATGATGGTAATGCTGTCAATGCCGGCATCCTGCAGCATTTCGGCCTCTTTCGCCAGTTCCGCGGGAGAGAGAATGTAGGCTTTCATCAGAGAGTAACGGCAGACAAGTCCCGCTTTCTTTACCGCCTCCACCGCCTTCAGGGAGCCCACGCCGTCTCCGGCATTAGCCCCGACCCGAAGGAAGTGCAGCTTAGCGTCAGCGGCTCCTTGGATCAACGCTTCATCTGCCAGCTTGGCCTGCAGAAACATGCCGATGCGACCCTTGGGCAGATAGGGCTGTAAGGCGACGTAGTACTCCTCGTCGCTGGGAGCCTGGGTGGCGCCCAGCTTTGCGTAGGCACCCACCCCCTTGCAGTTGCCGCACTCAATGTCGGCGATGCCCGCCTCCAGCAGGGCACCGATGATGCTCTGGGTAAGCTGGATGGGAAAACCATGTCCCACCACATTGCCGCCGTCACGCAGCGTGTTGTCAAAAAGTCTGACCATAACAACGCCTCCTCTTTTCAGTCACTGTCCAAAAATTCTAATGGTTTCTTTCCTTTTTTATATCACAGTTTTAAATATAATAAAAGAATCTAATTTCAATATATAATATCTGGTATTGTGATATTTTTCTGAAAGCCAAGCATCTGTTTGCAAATCGTCCACAAAAAAAGCTCAAACTGGGCGTTTGAGCTTTTCTTAGGTCGTACCTGCGGAAATCACAGCTCCCGGTACGGAAACCGGCGGCACATCCGTCCCCACCTGGATCGCAAAGGTCACCTCCGGGTGGAGCCCGTGATACTCCTGCAAAATGCTGGGCAACCATGTGCTGGAGACGCCGGAAAACGCACCGATGCGCAGCGGCGCGGAAGCGCCCTCCGCCACCTGCGCCGCCCGCTGAGTCAGGCGTGTCAGTGCACCCTCCGCCTCCACCAGCAGCGATAGCAGCTCTTCACTGGCCGGTGTCAGCCGGATATCGCAGTGATTGCGCTGCAGCACCCTGCACCCCAGTTCATTTTCCAGGCTGTTCATGGCCTGAGTCACGGCGGATTGGGTGCAGTTCATCTCCAGCGCCGCCTTGTTAAAGCTGCCTGTGCGGATGGCAGCCAGCAGAATGCGGATCTTATTGTCATCCATAGTATTTCTCCAAGATAAATAAGTAATTCTTATATGCTGACTATACATTCTGTCTTCGCAAAACGCAACCCATGAGGTATACTTCTAAAAAAAGTGAGGTGTTTTCGGATGATAACTATAGAGGACTTTGACAAGGTGGAGATGCGCGTGGGAACGGTCATATCCGTATCCATCAGCAAAAAGGCCCGGAAGCCCGCCTATAAGGCCACACTGGACTTTGGCCCGGAGCTGGGCGAGAAAACCTCCTCAGCGCAGCTGATGGAGCTGTATCAGCCGGAGGACTTACTGGGCAAGTAACTGATTTGCTGCGTTAACCTGGAGCCTATGCACATCGGCAGCGTAAAGAGCGAGGTGCGCATCCTCGGCACGGATTCCCGGCAGGGTGTGGTGCTGCTCCGGCCCATGGAACCGGCAGAAAACGGAGACAGGGTCTTTTGATGCGCACCCGCAACAATCTTTGCGGCCCGGTGCTGATCCTCGTCACAGGCTGCCTGTGGGGCAGCATAGGCCTGTTCATCCGCCTGATGTCCAACTCCGGTGCGTCTGCCGCCATGCGTCTCAAGGGCGCACCGTCCTCTCCATTTCCCACCGGATTTATGAAAGCCTTGGCGGCAGGGTCATTGAGATCAAAGGGTCGGTGGCGGAGAGCGGCACGCACTCTGGACCGTCCGGGGCAAAAAACGATTGACAGATCTGTTTTCCTCTGGTATCATAGGGCGCGGGTCGGAAAACGGCTCCTTATCATCTATATCATATTCAGCGGAGGTGAATGTACATGGATAGCTGCGGAAATAGTAGACGAAGCCGGGTATGCGGTACGCGGAAATACGAAAACCGGATGTGGCCGTCCATGGACATGGACTGATCACGTTCTGTTTCGTTGTGTTCTCATGCACCGCACCGGAGACGTTTTGCTGTGGCAACTATCTCTGTTGCGGTGCATTTTTGCGCCCATTTCAGCGTTAAGGGAGGACAAGAATCCAATGAACAAGATCAAAAGAATCGATTTCACCCAGGAGATCGCGGCGGTCATCCGGGCTGCCAAAAGTGAAAACAATCTGCGGCCGCTGCTGAAGCGCTATCACCCGCGGGATGTGGCAAAAGCCGCGTCGCAGCTGACCGGCCCGGAGCGGAAGCGGCTGCTTTCTCTACTGGATGCACAGACGCTGACGGAGATTTTCCCTTATCTTGACAATGCAGGTCGCTGCCTGGTAGAGCTGCCGGAAGCACTGGCGGCAAACGTAGTTGCCGGAATGGACGCCGCGGACGCGCTGGATATTCTGCGGGAGCTTCCCGCCGAAAAGACGCAGGCCATCGCCGCACAACTGGACGACGACACCCGGAACGTCGTGCGGAGACTGCGGGCCTTCCATGAGGCGGAGATCGGCAGCCGCATGAGCAATAACTTCGTCTGCATTCCGGATACACTGTCCATCCGCGGCGCTATGAGCGAGCTGGTACGGCAGGCCGGCGAGCACGACAACATCTCCACACTGTATGTGGTGGACGAGTGCGGCGTGTTTTCCGGTGCCATTGACCTGAAGGATCTGATTATCGCCCGGGAAGGCGACCGACTGGAGGATATTATACGCCGCAGCTACCCCTATGTGCTTACCCATGAAAAGGTGGAAGACTGCATCGACCGGATCGCAGAGTATGAGGAGGATTCGCTGCCGGTGCTGGCAGAGGACGGAAAAATTGCCGGTATCCTCACGGCGCAGGATCTGGTGGAGCTGGTAGACGATGCCATGGGCGACGACTACGCCAAGCTGGGCGGACTGACCTCGGAGGAGGATCTGCGGGAGCCCACCGCCGTCAGCATGCGGAAGCGCCTGCCTTGGCTCATCGCGCTGCTGTTTCTCGGGATGGGTGTCTCGTCGGTGGTAGGCATGTTTGAATCGGTGGTATCGGTGCTGCCCATTGTCATTTGCTTCCAGTCCCTGGTGCTGGATATGGCGGGTAACGTAGGCACCCAGTCACTGGCCGTTACCATCCGCGTCCTTATGGATGAAAAGCTCACCCTGCGGGATGATCTGACGCTGGTTGCCAAGGAGATGCGGGTCGGCCTTTTCAACGGCGGATGCCTGGGTGTTATGGCACTGGCTTTTCTGGGCATCTATATCCACGTGTGCAAAGGCTATGCGTGGATGTCCGCGTTTCTGATCTCCGGGTGCGTGGGCGTTTCGCTGCTGGTTGCGATGGTGATCTCCAGCCTTGTGGGTACCCTGATCCCCATGCTGTTTCACAAAATCCACATCGACCCCGCCGTGGCCTCCGGCCCGCTGATCACGACAGTCAACGACCTGGTGGCCGTGGTGACCTATTACGGCCTGTCCATGCTGTTTTTGGTGAATGTGTTCCATATTTGAAAGAAGTACCCCCTGTGACCGCAAGGGTCACAGGGGGCCGTAACTTGTCCACAGCTTTTGCTGTATGCATATCCGCGCATCCGGCGAGAGAGAAAGAACTCACATCAGATTTATGCGGATTCTGACCGGCCATTACCGCTCAGCCAGCTCCTTATATTTGGCGTAACGGGCGGCGCAGAACTCCTGAGCCTCCTCAAACAGCACCTTGGCAGTCTCGGGGAAGGTCCGGGTCAGAGACGCGAAACGGGTCTCGCCCATCATGAAGTCCAGCAGCTTGCCGTTGGGCTCCTTGCTGGTCAGGATGAAGGGATTCTTACCCTCAGCCTTCAGCTCGGGCACATAGCGCCACAGGGGCCAATAACCGCACTCGCTGGCCAGCTTCTCCTCCAGCTGGACCTGCCCCATACCCTTGGAGATACCGTGGTTGATACAGGGTGCGTAGGCGATGATGAGGGAGGGGCCGTGATGGGCCTCGGCTTCCTTCAAAGCCGTGATGAGGTGCTGCTCATTGGCGCCCATGGCCACCTGGGCAACATAGACATTGCCATAGGTCATAGCGATGGCACCCAGATCCTTCTTACCGGTCTTCTTTCCGGCGTTGGCGAACTGCGCCACAGCACCCAGCTGGGTGGCCTTGGAAGCCTGGCCGCCGGTGTTGGAGTACACCTCGGTATCGACTACCAGGATATTCACATCCGCACCGGAGGCAAGGACGTGGTCCAGACCGCCGAAGCCGATATCGTAGGCCCAGCCGTCACCGCCATACATCCAGACGCTCTTCTTGGGCAGAACATCCTTGTTGTCCTTCATGAAAGTGATGTCATCGGAGGTCTCCGTGGTGGCGTCCAGAGCGGCCGCCACTGCCTCGGACAGGGCGCGGGTCTTATCGCCGATGTCACCCTCGGCCAGCCATGCCTCAATGGCGCTCTTCAGAGCGGCATCAGAGGTGGCAGCCGCCACCGCCTTAGCGTGGTCGGCCATCTGGCGGCGCATCTGATCGATGGACAGCTTCATGCCCAGGGCATATTCGGCGTTATCCTCGAACAGGGAGTTGGAGTTGGCGGGGCCGTGGCCCTTTTCATTGGCTGCATAGGGGAAGGACGGCGTGGAGGAGCCCACCACATAGGCGCAGCCGGTGGCGGAGGTAACAAACATCCGGTCGCCGAACAGCTGGGACATGAGCTTCATATAGGGAGCTTCGCCGCAGCCGGCGCAGGCACCACTGAACTCATACAGAGGACGCTCGTACTGAGAGCCGCGTACGGAGAACTTGTCCATGGGATTGGTCTTGGTGGACAGGGTCAGGGCATGATCCCAGTTCTCCTGCTCGGGCATCTGGGTCTCCAGCAGCTCCATGACCAGAGCCTTCTCCTTGGCGGGGCAGGCGTTGGCGCAGGCGCCGCAGCCCTGGCAGTCCAGCGGATCCACCTGCACGCGGAAGGTCAGGCCCTCGAAGCCCTTGCCCTTGGCTTCCTTAGTGACAAAGGCGGCGGGCTTGGCAGCCTCTTCCTCCGCGTTCAGCAGGAAGGGACGAATGGCGGCATGGGGGCAGACCAGAGCGCACTTATTGCAGCCGATACAGTTAGCAGGGATCCACTGGGGCACCTTCACGGCGATGCCGCGCTTTTCGTACTTGGAGGTCTCGGATGGGGTAACGCCGTCGGCGTAAGGCATGAAAGCGCTCACGGGAATGGCATCGCCGGCCTGTTTGTTGACGGGGATCTGGATGGCACGGATGTAGTGGGGCAGAGCAGCGTTAGGCGCTTGGGTGTCATCCGCCAGAGTCTTCCAGGACGCGGGAACATCGATCTTCACGGCGGCGTCAACGCCTCTGTCGACGGCGGCGCTGTTCATGTCGACGATCTTCTGGCCCTTCTTGGCGTAGGACTTGACGATAGCGTCCTTCATGTACTTCACAGCGTCCTCAATGGGGATGATGCCGGAGAGCTTGAAGAAAGCGGCCTGCAGCACGGTGTTGGTGCGGTTGCCCAGGCCCAGCTCCATGGCGATAGCGGTGGCGTCGATGGTGTAGAAGTTGATCTCACGCTCAGCGATCTGGCGCTTCACGCGATTAGGCAGGTGCTCCTCCAGCTCAGCGCCGGTCCAGCTGGTGTTCAGCAGGAAGGTGCCGTGGGGTTTAATCTCGGAGACGATGTCGAAGTCCTTGATGTAAGAGGGCTTGTGGCAGGCCACAAAGTCAGCCATGGTGACATAGTAGGTGCTGTGGATGGGCTCATGGCCGAAGCGCAGGTGGGACTTGGTGACGCCGCCGGACTTCTTGGAGTCATACTCAAAGTAAGCCTGGGCGTACTGGTCGGTGTGGTCGCCGATGATCTTGATGGAGTTTTTGTTGGCGCCCACGGTGCCGTCAGAACCCAGACCCCAGAACTTGCAGGAGATGATGGACTTGCCGGCGGTGACGATGTTCTCTCCCACGGGCAAAGACAGGTGGGTGACGTCGTCGTTGATACCCACGGTGAAGTGGTTCTTCTTCTCCCCCTTCATGTTGTCGAACACGGCCTTCATCTGGGCGGGGGTAGTATCCTTGGAGCCCAGGCCATAGCGGCCGCCCAGCGCCTCAATACCGGTGCGTTTGCCTTCCCACAGGGCATGGCACACATCCAGATACAGTGGCTCGCCGGGAGCGCCGGGCTCCTTGGTGCGGTCCAGAACGGTCAGGCACTTGCAGGAAGCGGGGATCTTCTCCAGCAGACGCTCCATGGAGAAGGGGCGGAACAGGTGGACCTGGATGAAGCCGACCTTCTCGCCCCGCTCCATCAGATAATCGACCACCTCTGTCAGCGTCTCGCAGACGGAACCCATAGCCACCACAACGCGCTCAGCATCGGGCGCACCGTAGTAGTTGAAAAGCTGATAATCCCGGCCGGTGAGCTGGCTGATCTTGGCCATATACTCCTCCACGACGGCGGGCAGCGCATTGTAGGCGGTGTTGCAGGCCTCCCGGGACTGGAAGAAGGTGTCGGGATTTTGCAGGGTGTGGCGCAGGGTGGGATGCTCCGTGCTCAGAGCGTGATCCTTGAACCTCTGTACAGCGTCCCAATCCAGCAGCTTGCCCAGATCCTCATAGTCCAGGACCTCGATCTTCTGAATCTCGTGGGAGGTCCGGAAGCCGTCGAAGAAGTGCTGGAAGGGCATGGAGCCCTTGATGGCGGACAGATGGGCAACGGCAGCCATGTCCATTGCCTCCTGCACGCTGGAGGAAGCCAGCTGTGCCCAGCCGGTCTGACGGCAGCCCATGACGTCGGAGTGGTCGCCGAAAATGGACAGCGAGTGGGTGGCCACAGTACGGGCGGAAACGTGCATAACGCCGGGCAGATGAGAGCCGGCGATTCGATACATGGGCGGGATCATCAACAGCAGGCCCTGGGAAGCAGTGTAGGTGCTGGTCAGAGAGCCGGTCTCCAGAGAGCCGTGCATGGCGCCGGCTGCGCCGGACTCCGCTTGCATCTCCATCAGCTTTACGGGCTGGCCGAATAGATTCTTCTTGCCGCTTGCCGCCCACGCGTCCACATGGTCAGCCATGGGGCTGGAAGGGGTGATGGGGTAAATGGTTGCGACCTCAGTAAACGCGTATGACACGTATGCGGCAGCCTCATTACCGTCCATCGTCTTGAACACTTTGTTCTTTGCCATAAGCTTACCTCCTACCTTATTTTGCTGTTTTCTCACAGTACATATGATCTACAAAATAGTATAGCACTTTTTAATCTGTCTGTAAAATAAATGTTCTCATAACACCAATGCAAAAAGCAAATATATAACCGCGCGCTTCAGGTTTTTTCGATTGCCTATACACGCATTTCCGTCCGTTGCCCGGTTTTCTGTTGCCGGCATACGGGCTCAAATACCTGCCGGAGATCTGTGATAATATCCCCGGGATCTTCCAAGCCGACAGACAGGTGGATCAGGCGGTCAGAGAAACCGACCGCCTGACTCTCTTTCCTTGTTGTCCATGGAATAGGCAGGAATGCCGACTCAGCGTCTCTCAATCGCTCAAGCTCTCAGTCGCGGCACAATGCCCACCCCCGTGCCTGCGGCGACCAGCCGCAGCTTGGTGAGATTACTGGGCGCCTCAAGTGCCACCTCAGGCTGGATACCCGCGCCAGCGAACAAGGTATCCACATGGTGGCGGATGGCATGGTCATGCCGCAGCAGGACGTATTTAAGATGGCCCGTCCTGGAAATATCGATATGGCCCGGACGGACCAGCAGCTCCGACGGAATCGTGCCCTTTTTCGCCACGAACAGCAGATCCTCCTTTGCCAGCGGAACCAGCGTATAATCGGGGTCCCCGCCGAGGAAGGGCGCGATCACAAAGTCTATGCGCCCCTGATCCAGCGCCTTGAACAACGTATAGCGGCTGCCGGTGGTAACCTGCAGGTCGATCTTCGGATACTCCCGGGAGAAGCGCGGGATGATCTCCGGCAGCATAAAGGTCGCGCGCTCGTTCGGCATCCCGATGCGCAGGCGGCCCTTCATGTTCTGCGAAATGTCACGGAATTCCTGCTGCATCGTCTGGTCGAGCGAAAGTATCTGACGGGCAAGGTTGACGAAGGTCTCGCCCGCATAGGTCAGCGTCATGGGCGAGGTTGAGCGGTCAAACAGTCTCGCGCCAAGCTCTTTCTCCGCTTTGGCGACACAGTGGCTCAGCGACGGCTGAGAGATGTAGAGCGCCTCCGCCGCCCGTGTGATGCTGCGATACTCTGCGATGGTCACAAGGTACTGCATGTGCCTGATCTCCATGGTATTTCCTCCTGCTCTCTTGTAAAGTTGGCCAGGATATCCTATGCGATAGATAAACTATAGCATTTCATTCCCTTTTAGGTCAAATTTTTTTCGTATCATGCAAATAGATGCATATATACATCTCACATCATGCACGTGCCTCTCCCTTCTCGTCTCTGAGGCGATCTGCTCGGCATAACTTCCGAGAAAAAAGCACTTGTGTTTCGCAAGAACGAAACACAAGTGCTTTTTGTAATAGCGAAACACTATAGATATCGGTCCAAACCTCAATTTGCAGAGAAAATCATTGGTCGCATCTATCTGCCCACCAGCAATTTATAGTTTCAATACGATTAGACAATCTCTCCTTGTATCGGTTTAGCGGAATATCGAGCAAATCTAATAAAATAATTCTATACATGAGTGAAAGCTTGTGTAGGTAAAGCACACTCTCATCACCATTCAAGAATTTTCTATTCTGCTTACTTTTAATGTGAGCAATTCGATTCCTACTATTTACTAATATTTGCACAAAACCTTCCAAGTCTTTTTGGTACTCACCCCGAAAAATTTCTTGCCCATAATGGCTTATTATATATTTAAGATCCAAACCTAATTGGGACTCCTCACGACTCTTCCTTTTTGGCAAAACAAATTCGCTCTTTTTGCTCTGAATAATCTCGCCCACACCAATAAAGGCTTCAATTAGGAAAGCACATTTCATGTCCACAGGCATTTCAACTCTGGAAAGGCAATATAAAGCCGTATTGTGAACAATATCTAATTCCTCTTGAATCAGACACCAATTTGAAAAAAGTGTTTCGGAAAGCACCTCATCAAAATTAATCAAACGGTTATTTTCTCCAATCATAAAATCAGCAGAAAAATAATTAGGAAGCAACTTTTTCTGAATGCTTGTGGTGATTTCGACTCCATCCTGAGTAACCGATGTGATTGGATAAAACTGTCCATCCATTAGCATTATTAGACGCTTCAAATCAAAGTATAAATGATGAAGGTCGTATATGGAGGCATCCTCTACAGTATGAACCGTAATGATACGTTCACCAAATTGCTCTATGGAAATCTCTGCTAAACTATGTTGTTGGCCTATATAGGCTGTAATCGTTTTCTCGAACGGTCCACCAAGTATACCATTGTTGGGACATTCTCGAACAATGAATTCCATCTGGTCACCACCTTTAGATAGTGCGGAGTTTTCTCTTGGCTAAAAAGAAGAAAAGAGTTCTGTTTTAAATATCATACAGCAAGCTTTATGTGAATTTCTATGTTACTCCAGACATATTAACTAATCGTTTATAAATTCCTCAAATCCGCGGTATAAAGTATAGTTATACTTTGCAATTTGCGGTTGCTCTCCAAAGAGTTTGGAGGCTCCTGGATAATACGAAAAAGTAGACTTGATTTGTGCTAAGTAAGTATATGGATTATTAATGTTCCCTACTCTTTTCTCAAAAATCCCAGTCAAGATTCCGGCCCACAAGCCGGAAGACTCAATTGCGCCTTTATATAAATCAGGGAAATTACTACAATACCCCAATACATCCGCAGCTACAGTAATTACAGTTGTCAATATACCACCAAACTTAGCAACCCTTAAAATATCCATACTTTTTCTATATTCATTCGCTGCAGAATCAATTTTTTTCTTTTCATCATTAATAATTGCCTCTATCACCTCAGGAGCATCTGCTTGAGCCAGCTCATTGCGAAGAGTTTTAATGGCATTCAAAAATTGATTGCGCTCATCTTTTCGCTTTTCACGAAAACGAAGAATATCTGTGGGAGGAACATGCAAAAGATCTTGTGGAAAAATATCTGGAATCATAATCGATACTAATGCTTCGGTGCTCGGTTCAATGTATTCTTTCCCCGGTCGATAATCATCCTGAAGAGCTCCTCCGTATAAAAAGTAGGTTGATGTTGTCCACAACTCTTGATTTCTGGTCCACAAAGATAGTGAATTCTTTTTTGCAATGTGATTTGCTAAAAAGGTCATATAGAAGTTCACAGTGTGGGGGCTTGCATACAGCCAGTTTTCATCCTCGTCAATATGTTTTAGCTTGAAGAAAATATCCTGCAAGAGTTTGACATCCATTTTTGAAGAATGAATTCGGATATATTCTGTTTCATCATCCTCAATCAGCGAAAGCGCAGCTGCTTTTCTATGATTCTCATCCATAAACTTCGAAAATTCTTCACTCGCTTCTTTTGAATACGGAACAGGAGATAGTGGGATTCCAATTTCGCCGGTAGAACACAACTCTCTAATATTTCGCGGTTCATTCAATTCATATCCAGGGGGCACAATTCTATATATTTTATCCGCAAAAAGAGCTGCATTCCAGAGCCATTGATAATCTTCGTGGCGAAACTCAATTGTCGGATAATAAAGAATAGAGTTACTCATAATTCAAGTTTCCTCTCTATAATTTTAAGGAATATTTTATTGATGAATTGAATGGCTTATGCGCATCATCCGTCAATTTCTATACATGATTCAAATTGTTACTTTAGGTGCGTCCTCCCCAAAGATAACTTAATCAATAGCATCTTAAACTCTGGTGCAATCCATGAAGCAAACTCGCAAGCAATCATCGGATGAGCAAATGTTCCTCCGGCTTTACCTTGCTTAGAAACAATGCCGATTGCCTTTGTTCGGCCGATCCACAGCTTTGGTGTCAATGTAAAAGAAGCGGCTTTCTTCTTTTCTAAAAGCTCCTCATAACCGGCTTCGCTGTAATCAGGATTATTTTCCTGTTCCCACAGGTTGAGGAAGGCTAAGGTGTTTCCACCTCGCAACCAACTTTGAATCACATATCCTGGAGCATCCTCACTATGTGCTCGAGCAATCTCGGTAAGAGAAATATAACTCTCATCTTGCTTCTTGTCCTGTGATACCGAGTTCTTTCTCCGTGCAACACTTTCCAATACCTCACTCTTACTCTTGCCATAGCCAGCGAGAGCGGAGAGCGTATATTCAGCAATATCATTTTCCTTTGCGATTCGCAGTATAATTCGATCTCGTTCCTCGCAGGTGATATTATCCGCTGCCACAAGGTATTCCAACAAATTTCCAATGCCAGCTAAATCTATCATGCTGATTTTCCTTGCCACACGCCTCACCTCTTGAGGCTATTGTAGCATAACTTGTAGAAATATGAAAGATAAATCAAATCTGAATCACGGCAGGGGAAACATAGCGTGTGCCTTTCCTTGGTGTTCCTTCCTTATCGTAATCAACATTGCAGCGGGCAGACTTCTCAAACTGTGCATCCATGAACTTCTCCATGCCAATAACAGCTATGTATTTACCATTAGAAAGAAGATGATCTACCGCAGCTCGAGTCCATTTTGCTTTTCCGGTCGGAGAAGATATTTGTTTTGCATGAAGCATATCCACGACCTTTCCCAAACTTGCTCCTGCCATATAGAAATCAAAAATCATACGCACAACATTTGCTTCACTCCTATTGATTTCAAGTGTCCCGCTACTGGTCAAAGTAAAACCATATGGCATTCTCATGTTTTGCCCCTCCTAAAAAATAAGAATTCCTATGCTGCCGCCTCACCCGAGAGGCAAAACATAGGAATATAGAATATATTGTTTTCTTTTGTGCTGTCATTCTGCACAGTCAGCAAGGTTAATTGGTCTTCTTTGGTGTCAAAAATGACAAAACCCGTGTATAACTTAAGTTATACACGGGTTTTGTCTAATATGGTACGCCCGACTGGATTCGAACCAGCGGCCTTTAGAGTCGGAGTCTAACGCTCTATCCAACTGAGCTACGGGCGCATATTCATTTTTACAACACACTGATTATAGCAACTTTTCACCCGTTTGTAAAGAAATTTTTTCAAAAAAACATTGTTAAAAAAGTTGACAAGTAAACTTCCCTGCGTTACAATTATATGCAAATCATCAAACGCAAAAGAAAAGGACCGATCCTATTTATGAAAAAACAAAAAGTATCCGATGCCGTCATCCATCGTCTGCCGCGGTATTACCGCTATCTGGATGACCTGTACAACAAGGGCGTCGTGCGTATTTCCTCCAATTCTCTGGGCAGCAAGATGGACATTACCGCTTCCCAGATCCGTCAGGATCTCAGCTGCTTCGGTGAATTTGGCCAACAGGGGTATGGCTATAATGTTGCCGAGCTCCGCTCGGAGATTGGGCATATCCTGGGCATTGACAAAGGTCACCGCCTCATCATCATCGGCGTGGGTCATCTGGGCCATGCGCTTTTGCAGAACTTTGATTTTGAGAAGGTCGGCTTCCATGTGGACACCGCCTTTGATATCTCCCCCGACCTCATCGGCACCGCCATTCACGATGTCACCATTCGCTCTATGGACGAGCTGGAGCAGTATGTAGCGGAGAACCGCCCCAACGTGGCTGTCCTCACGGTGCCCCAGCATGTGGCGCAGCCCATGGCCAGCCGCCTCATCGACCTGGGCATCAAGGGCTTTTGGAACTTCACCAACGTGGAGCTGAGCACTGACATACCGGGCGTTTTCTTTGAGGACGTCCACTTTGTGGATACCCTCCTTACCCTCAGCTATCGCATCTCCCGTCCCTGACGCACCTTTCCCCCGCCAGCGCATACTATGGATTGAGGCCAGCGACATGGCCGTAAATTTCATAGGGAGGTCACAATATGTGCAATCAGGGGAATAGCTGCTGGATCATCATCTGCGTCATCATTCTGTTCCTGTTCTGCGGCAACGGCTGTGGCTGTGGCTGCAACAGCAACCAGAACAACTGTGGCTGCGGCTGCTGACCTGCTGTAAAGCTTTATCCCCCCATCCGCCTGGATGGGGGGATTTTTTCATATGGACCTCTCCGCATTCCCCCACTGGGGCCGCGCAGCGCAAAAAGAGCTTTTTTCACAGGCCGGAGTATGGTATACTGTACCAGAAGGAGGGATTTCCTTGGATCTTCACGCCATTGCGCAATACTATCGCCGCCACACAGCCACGCTGCAGGATGCCCGGGGGGAATATGCCGTCCTGATCCCCCTGCTGAAAACAGATAACGGCCTCCACCTTTTATATGAGGTCCGTGCCACCTCTCTGCACCATCACCGTGGGGAGGTCTGCTTTCCCGGCGGACGTATGGAACCGGGCGAAGCGCCGGCGGCCTGCGCCCTGCGAGAGACCTGGGAGGAGCTGGGCATTGCTCCCCAGCAGGTGCAGCTCTTCGGCGAAGCGGACTATCTGCATCTCCGCTCCGAAGGAATCATGCACCCAGTGGTGGGCCTGCTCCCCTCCATAAGTCGCCGGGATCTCGTTCTGAATCCCCAGGAGGTCCGGGACGTATTCACTGTGTCCCTTTCATGGCTGCGCCAGCACCCGCCGCAGGTCTACCGGTATGCCCTCCGGCCCGATGTAGGCAGCGATTTCCCCTACGCGGCGGTGCAGACGCCTGCGGATTACACCTGGGCACCCGGCGTGATGGAGGTGCCGGTCTACCGGGGTCTCCCCTACCCGCTCTGGGGCCTGACCGCCCGCATCACCATGCATTTTATCCAAACAATACAGGCCCTGTAAAGGTTACTGCCCTTGCAGCTTTTTGCATTTCATACACCTGCCGTAGTTGATGCAGATGCACACGATAAACAGGATACCGATGTAGCCGAATATCGGAAACACCGTTCCCACCAGGTTGCCGAACCCGGCCAGGCTGGCGGCCCATACCAGCAGCATCAGCACCGCCATGGTAATCCTGCGGTGGCTCTCCAGCGCCTTCACACGCCGGTTCACATACTCCATGAAAGCCACCAGCGATGCCAGTCCATTGCTGAACATCCCCAGCAGCAGCAGGATACCGTACACGATGCCCAGCGCCGGGTTCAACCGGGAGGCCAGCGCCACCATGGGCATCTGCTCCTCCGCAGCCTCTGGACATCCCGCCAGGGATGTCAGTACACTCCCAGCCACCAGCACCAGCAGCACACCGCCCAGGGCGATGCCCATATAGATGACCTTTTTCCCCCGCAGGTACTTCCCCAGCGGCGCCATGATTCCCACGGCGCCCAGCAGATTGTAGGCCACATAGGTCAGCGCCGCCATGATCCAGTTGGGCATCAGGGGGTTGCTGTGCGGCAGCTCCGGCAGCGTCAGGATGCCGCCCATTCCGAATTCCAGCCAGCTCATCACCGCGAAAGCGATCGTCGCCAGCACGATGATAGGCACCAGCGCCGAAAATACCCTCATCATGCCGGAGATGCCCAGCAGGGCCACAATCCCCAGCAGCAATACAAACACCGCCGAGGCAATCTGCGACGGCACGGACAGCAGCTGTTCCACGGTGGCGCCGACACCGGCGGTCATGATGATCACCACGCCCAGCAAAAACACATTCAGAATCAGCCCTGCCGCAGACCGCAGAAGCGGTACGTCCCACGGCACCATGATCTCCTCCACCTTTTCGATGCCCGATTCCTGCAACAGGCGCATCATGACCGTGCCAAAGGCTGCCAGAAGCACACAGGCCAGGATCAGCCCGATGTATCCCTTCACGCCGAATTCCCCGAAGAACTGCCACAGCTCCTGCCCGGACACAAACCCTGCACCCAAGAAACATCCCGCAAAGGCCGAGGCCAGCGGGATGACTTTGATCTCTTTCATTTTTCCGCTCCTTTTTCGTTCTGCGCTCATTATAGCAAAGGCATAATGCCCCGTCAAGCATCCCCATATCATCCCGATGATTTTCCCTGGCCGCTCCGTAAACTCGTTGACGCGGTGAAGAGTTCTCTATATAATAGCTTTCAGATCATTCTGCATGCATCCGAGCGCCGGCGGCAGCATGTCGCTCCTCCGGATGATGCACCTGGAGCAATTCTTGACTTTCATAAGGAGAAATACCATGGTCAACCAAACCTTCTACGAACTGGGCACAGCTCCCTCCGTGATCCGCCAGCTGTTCGCCTACGGCCTAGAGCAGGCGAAGATCGTCGGGCCGGAAAACGTGTTTGATTATTCCCTGGGCAATCCCAGCATCCCCGCCCCCAAAAAGGTCAACGAGTCCATCCAAAAGCTGGTGGACGAGACTGACTCCATCCAGCTCCACGGCTATTCAGTGGCCCCCGGCTTTGAAGAGGCCCGTCGGGCCATCGCAGACGACCTGTCCCGCCGCTTCGGCCTGTCCGTCCACGGGGAGGAGCTGTTCCTCACCTGCGGCGCGGCTCCGGCCCTCATCTCCGTCATCAAAGCCCTGGTGGTGAGCGGCGACAGTGAGATTATGGTCATCGCCCCGTTTTTCCCGGAGTATGCCCCCTTCATCACCGCCAACGGCGGCAAAATGGTGATGGTTCCAGCGGATACGACGGCCTTCCAGATCCATCTGGATGAGGTGGAGCGGCGCATCACCCCCAACACCCAGGCCATCATTGTCAACTCACCCAATAACCCCTCCGGCGTGGTCTACACCGATGAGACCCTCCGGGGTCTGGCCGCCTTGCTGTCGCGCAAGAGCGCCCAGTACGGCCACCCCATCTACATCATCGCCGACGAGCCCTACCGGGAGCTGATCTACGGCGGTGTGCAGGTGCCCTTTATCCCCAACTTGTATCAGAACACCATCGTCTGCTACTCCTATTCCAAGTCTCTTTCCCTCCCCGGTGAGCGCATCGGTTATGTCTATGTTCCCTCCTTCGCCGCTGACAGCGCCGCTGTCTATGCCGCCATTTCCGGCGCGGCCCGGGCCACGGGCCATGTGTGCCCACCTACGCTTTTCCAGAAGGTAGTGGGCCTGTGCGCCCAGGAGCGTCCCGATCTGCAGGCCTACGACGAAAACCGCACCCTACTGTATGACAGTCTCCGGGAGATGGGCTACGAGTGCGCCAAGCCCGATGGTGCCTTTTACCTCTTCGTCAAGGCCCCCGGCGGCGACGCAGGTGCTTTCTCCGAAAAGGCCATGCGGGAGCATAATCTTCTGGTGGTTCCCGCTGACGGTTTCGGCTGCCCGGGCTATTTCCGCCTGAGCTACTGTGTCTCGAACGCCATGATCCGCCGCTCCCTCCCGGCCTTTAAAGCCATGATAGATCCTTACCGTTAAAATGTATAGGAAAAACCTGCTCGAAACCGGCAATTTTGGCACGATTTCGGGCAGGTTTTTCTTGCTTTTCCCGATGACACATATTATAATTAGTTCATTATTTTTATAGAAAGGTGATAACCAACATGAGTAAGATCGTTATTCCTGAAGGGTACAAAACGCCGCTTTCCGTGTACGAAATGCAGCGCGCCATTGAGTTCATCAAGAGCAATTTCCAAGTCAACCTCGGTCAGGCACTGAATCTGCGCCGGGTGTCTGCTCCCCTGTTCGTTGATGAGAATTCGGGTCTGAACGATAACCTCAACGGTGTCGAGCGCCCCGTTTCCTTCGACATCCCCGATGTTGGTTCCAACGCCCAGGTGGTGCATTCTCTGGCCAAGTGGAAGCGCCTGGCGCTGAAGAAATATGAGTTCAATGTGGGCAAGGGTCTGTTCACGGATATGAACGCCATCCGCCGGGACGAAGAGGTGGATAACACCCACTCCGTCTACGTAGATCAGTGGGACTGGGAAAAGGTCATCTCCCGGGAGGACCGCACCGTGGACTATCTGCGTCAGACCGTCCGCGCCATCGTAGGTGCCGTGTGCGAGACCAACGACGCCCTGCAGATCGCCTTCCCCAGCCTGCACACCAAGCTGGATCGGGAGGTATACTTCGTCACCACCCAGGAGCTGGAGGACCGCTGGCCTGATAAGACCCCCAAGGAGCGGGAGGATGCCATCTGCCAGGAGCACCACACCGTTTTCCTCATGCAGATCGGTGACAACCTCAAGGGCTCCGGCAAGCCACATGACGGCCGTGCCCCGGACTATGACGACTGGTCCCTTAACGGCGACATCCTCATGTGGAACGATGTGCTCCAGCGCGGCTTTGAGATCTCTTCCATGGGCATCCGCGTGGACGAGGACTCCATGCGCTACCAGCTGAAAAAGCGTGGCTGTGAGGAGCGCAGTGAGCTTCCCTTCCACAAGATGCTGCTCAGCGGCCAGCTGCCCCTGACCATCGGCGGCGGCATCGGCCAGAGCCGCCTGTGCATGCTGATGATCGGCACCTGCCACATTGGCGAGGTTCAGGCTAGCCAGTGGGATAAGGACACGGTAGACGCCTGCGAAAAGGCCGGAGTACTGCTGCTGTAATATTCTGATAATTATGAGCGGGACGATGCTCTCATCGTCCCGCTCTATTTTTATGGATCATTATAAAATCACCGGTATCTCCCGGTCTATCACCATCTCCTCCGGTGTAACACGGCAGCTGTAGGCCAGAACCTGCACCCCGGCCTCCGCCGCCTGCCGCAGCGCCTGGCCAAAGGCCGGGTGCGTCTCATCATTGGGTGCAAAGTCCAGCACATTTTCCATCTGCACTACGAAAAATACTGTGGCCCGGTGCCCCTGCTCCACGGCGCTCATCAGCGTATGCAGGTGCCGTACACCTCGCTCCGTGGGCGCATCGGGAAAACGTACATGGCCGCCGCTTTCCAAGGTGACACCCTTTACCTCCACATAGCGAAACCCCTGTTCCGTTTCCAGTAGGAAGTCCAGCCGACTGTCCCCGAAAAACACTTCGGGCTTCACGGACAGGATCCCCGGCTCCAGGTTTGTAGCCCATTCACCGAAAGCCCTGTTGGGGGCCTGGGCATCCATGTTCACCAATCTTTCCCCCTTTTGCACAGCAATGAGGTCATAGGCCGTTTTTCGGTTGGGATTCGTCCCCTTTTCCAGCCAGACCTGTACGCCCGGCTGCAAAAGCTCCCGGCAGCGGCCCGTGTTCTTCACGTGGCAGACCACTTCCTCCCCGTCCAGCCGCACATGGGCTATGAATCGATTGGGCCGGGCCAGAAACTCCGCCCGCCTCACTTCTCCGTATCGCATAAGGAAAAAAATCCTCCGTATTATTTGTAACTTCCGGGGCCACTATAACATAAGATTCCTGAAAAGAAAAGTCTTTATTAATATTTTCGCAATATCTGAAAATTTTTTAGTTATTCTGTCGAATTTTTAGTTTCTGTCTTTGCAACTATTGAACTTGCACAAAAACTTTGTTACAATGGTTTCAAATTTCGATGTAGGAGGAAATTGCCCATGGAATATTCCAGTCTTTTCGTATGCCTGATGGGATTGGGAACGGTGTTTGTAGGCCTGGTATGCATCATCCTGCTGGTCACGCTGATGAGCTATGTCTGCCGCAAATCTGATGCAAAGTCTGCCGCACCCGCTCCCGTGGCCGCCCCGGTCAGTGCGCCCAAGCCCGCCATCCAGCCGGAGCTGATCGCCGCCGTCTCCGCCGCCATTGCCGAGGAAATGGGCACCGATATTTCTGCCATTCGTATCATTTCCATGAAACAAATCTGATTTGGAGGATAATATAAATGAAAAAGTACAGAGTGAATGTAAACGGCACCGTTTATGAGGTCGAGCTGGAGGAGATCACCGGCGCCGCTCCCGTGGCCGCACCCGCTGCGCCCGCAGCACCTGCCGCTCCTGCTTCCGCTGCTGCACCCTCCGGTGGCGAACAGATCACAGCGCCCATGCCCGGCAACATCCTCAGCGTCAATGTCGCCGCCGGTGACGCCGTGAAAAAAGGCCAGGTGCTGATGATCCTGGAGGCCATGAAGATGGAAAATGAGATCATGTGCCCCTGCGACGGCAAGGTCCTCTCCGTCAGCGTTTCCAAGGGCGCCACGGTGGAGTCTGGTGCGCTGCTTTGCGTAATCGGTTAAGCGGAGGTCCGCTGTATGGAAGCTATTAATAATTTCCTCACCAGTACCGGTTTTTTCCAGTTCACCCAGGGGGATAACTGGAAATGTCTTATTATGATCTTCATCTCCTGCGTGCTCCTATTTTTGGGCATTAAGAAGAAGTTTGAGCCGCTGCTGCTGGTACCCATCGCCATTGGCATGCTGGTGACCAATCTGCCGGGCTCCGGCATGTTCCACGAGATCCTCTTTGCCGGCGGTCATGTCCACTGGGATATTTTCCAAGGTGAACCCATCACGGCAAGCTTCTTGTCCGAGATGTTTAGCGCCGGTGTTTCCGCCGATGTGCTGCAGCCGTATGTGGATTCCCTGTGGACCGCCGCCCAGAGTCTGTTCGATGCAGACGCTCTGAACCAGGCCGCTACCCAGATCGCCGCCTCCACCGGCGACGCGGTGAACTCCATGGCCGTCCAGATCCAGACCCTGGTCAGCGCGGAGCAGATCGCTGCCGCCAGCGGTGTGACCCTGAGCAACGTTACCGTTTCCGTGGGTCTCATCGATGTGCTGTATCTGGGCATCAAGCTGGGCATCTATCCCTGTCTCATCTTCATGGGCGTGGGTGCTATGACCGACTTCGGCCCCCTGATCGCCAACCCCAAGAGCCTGCTGCTGGGCGCTGCCGCACAGTTGGGCATCTTCATGACTTTCGTTGGCTGCCGTCTTATGGGCTTCAGCGGCGCGGAGTCATCCTCCGTGGGCATCATCGGCGGCGCCGACGGCCCTACGGCCATCTTTGTCACCGCCATGCTGGCCCCGGCCCTGCTGGGCCCCATTGCCGTGTCGGCTTACTCCTATATGGCTCTGGTCCCGGTGATCCAGCCGCCTATCATGAAGGCCCTGACCACCGAAAAGGAGCGGCAAATCGTCATGAAGCCCCTGCGCCAGGTAAGCAAAAAGGAAAAGATCTTCTTCCCGGTGGTGGTCACCGTATTTGTTGCGCTGCTGGTTCCCTCTGCGGCGCCCTTGATTGCCTGTCTGATGCTGGGCAACCTGGCTAAGGAGTGCGGTGTGCTGGATCGTCTGAGCAAGACCATGCAGAACGAGCTGATGAACATCGTCACTATCTTCCTGGGCATCTCCGTAGGTGCCACCGCCACTGCCGCCACCTTCCTCAGCCCCAAGACCCTGGCTATCATGGGTATGGGCGTAGTGGCCTTTGGCTTCGGTACCGCAGGCGGCGTGCTGCTGGCCAAGTTCATGAATCTGTTCCTGAAGGAGAAGATCAATCCTCTCATCGGCTCCGCCGGTGTTTCCGCCGTTCCCATGGCCGCCCGGGTCTCCCAAAAGGTAGGCCAGCAGTATAACCCCGGCAACTTCCTCTTGATGCACGCCATGGGTCCCAATGTGGCCGGTGTCATCGGCTCGGCCATCGCCGCCGGCGTGCTGATCTCCCTGTACGGTTAATGGAGGTAATTGACTATGGAATTTTTGTCCAATAAACCCCTGCTGATCACCGATACCATCCTCCGGGATGCCCACCAGTCCCAGGCGGCCACCCGCATGACTATCGAGGACATGCTTCCCGCTCTGGAGGTGCTGGATTCCATCGGCTACTATTCTCTGGAGTGCTGGGGTGGCGCCACTTTCGACGCGTGTATGCGCTTTCTCAACGAAGATCCCTGGCAGCGCCTGCGCACCCTGAAAAAGGGTCTACCCCACACCAAGCTGCAAATGCTCTTCCGGGGCCAGAATATCCTGGGCTATAAGCACTATGCCGATGACGTGGTGGATGCCTTCTGCCGCAAGTCTATTGAAAACGGCATCGACATCATCCGCATTTTTGATGCGCTGAACGATGTGCGCAACCTGGAGCAGGCCATCAAATCCACCAAAAAATACGGTGGCCAGGTGGAAGCTACCCTCAGCTACACCATGTCTCCCATCCACAGTGAAGCCTACTTCGTAAAGCTGGCGAAGGAGCTGGAGCAGATGGGCGCAGATGCCATCTGCATCAAGGATATGGCAAACCTTCTATTGCCCATGGATGCCTACTCCCTGGTAAAGGCCCTGAAGGAAACCGTTTCCGTACCCATCCACCTGCACACCCACAACACCTCCGGCACCGGCGACATGACACTGCTGATGGCGGCCTACGCGGGCGTTGACATCGTGGATACCGCCCTCTCCCCCCTTGCCAACGGCACCAGCCAGCCCGCCACCGAATCTCTGGTAGCCACGCTGAAGGGTACCGTCCGCGACACGAGCCTGGACCTGGGCAAGATGTCCGAGGCTGCCGTTCACTTCCGCAAGGTGGCCCAGCGGCTGCAGGATGCGGGTATTCTGGATCCCAAGGTTCTGCGGGTGGACACCAACACTCTGCTCTACCAAGTGCCCGGCGGCATGCTCTCCAACCTAATCTCCCAGCTGAAGCAGGCGGGCAAGGAGGATAAGTATTACGATGTGCTGGCGGAAATTCCCCGCGTCCGTAAGGACTTTGGCTATCCGCCCCTGGTGACCCCCTCTTCCCAGATCGTGGGCACCCAGGCTGTTATGAATATCATCATGGGCGAGCGCTACAAGGTATTCCCCAAGGAGTCCAAGGCTATGCTTCGCGGTGAATACGGCAAGCTGCCCGGCGAGGTCAATGAGGAGGTCCGGGCCAAGGCGGGCATTGCCCCCGAGGACGTCATCACCTGCCGCCCGGCAGATCTGTTGGAGCCGGAGCTGGAAAAGTATAAGGAGGAATTCAAGGACATCGCCAAGAGCGAGGAGGATGTGCTGTCTCTGGCCCTGTTCCCCCAGGTGGCGCCCAAGTTCATCGCCAACCGCGATAAGCCTGCCGCCCCGGCTGCTCCCGCCGCAACCCCCACGGACCCCAACGCCGTCCGGGAGCTGTACGTGGAGTATAAGTTTTAAATCTCACTTCCTTTCGATTTCTCATCTTTCACCCCCCAAAGGCCCGGAGCCGACTTGATTTTTCAAGTCGGCTCTGAGCTTTTATAAATAAAGAAACAGGAGCAAGGCACCGCCGCGCCCTGCTCCTGCTAATCGTTATATTTGAAATTCGCTTATACTTTTTTCCTAAAAACCCAGGTAAGCGCGCCGACTACAAGTGCAGCCACAGCCGACACCGCCGCTTTGAACCCGACCATGTGGGTAATGCATGCAATGAAATATTCTCTCGGCTCTGCGTCCAACTTAAGTCTCATTCCGGGGATCAAAAAACAAACGATCAGATATGTACCAATAAACACAACTAAAAACAACACAGCGGATAAAATCATTCTTTTCATACGATCACACTCCTTTTCCAAGTTTTCGTTTGATACGGACACTAAAAATACGGAATCTTCCAGTACATATATCGTACAGCATTTCCCCGTTTTTTGCAAGGGACAGCCGCATTTATCCTGTAAACAGGCTGTAAATAATCCCCTAAAATTGCGTTCTCCGCACCATCAATCAACGCACCCGTAGGGGGCGGCGTCCCCGACGCCCCGCTTCCACGCACCATCATGTCATCCGTAGGGGCGGGGTTCTACCCCGCCCGGTCTTGCACCATGCCTCTTGTCTCTATGTAGGGGCGGATGCCTCTGTCCGACCAATGTACCGCACCCCCGGCAGGGCACACAGGCCCTGCCCTACAAAAAACGTGTTGTAGGGCGGGACCCATGTGCCCCGCCGCGTGTACCCGATCTCTCCCTATAGCCAACCGTAGGGCGGGGTGTCCACACCCCGCCTCCTGCTCTTGCACTATACCATCAATCAACGCTTTCGTAGGGGCCGATGCCTACATCGACCCGCCCCACCGCACCCCCACAAGAAAAGAGGACGGCCCCAAGCCGTCCTCTTTCTATTCTCATCCACTTTTTAGCCCGGAGGCCAGGTCATATCCCGGCCAGACAGCACATGGAAGTGCAGGTGATGCACACTCTGACCGGCCTGTTCGCCGATGTTGGACACCACCCGGTAGCTCTCCAGCCCCAGCTCTCGGCTCACCTTAGCGATGACCTCAAAGATGTGGGCCACCACGGCGCTGTTTTCGCCGCTGATCTCCGCCACAGAGCCGATGTGGCTCTTGGGGATCACCAGGAAATGGGTGGGTGCCTGGGGGGCGATGTCGTAAAATGCATAGCACAGGTCATCCTCATACACCTTGTTGGAGGGAATCTCCCCTGCCGCAATGGCGCAGAACAGGCAATCATTCTTCATAGGATCTGCTCCTTTCATTTTAATTGATTCATTGTTTCATTATATAGGTAGCCGATGGCCGCCAGCCGCTCCTCCAGGTCCGGACGGCTCACATCCAGGGCACCACACAGCTCCTCCAGGCTATCGTATTCATCCCGCAGCCGGGCATTTACGAAGCTCAGCAGGATCACAGGGTCATTAGGGATCATCTCAGCCCAGCTTTTCCGACACGAAGTCATCCACCGCCGCCAGAGCATCGTCCACCTTCAGCAGGTCGCTGCCGCCGCCCATGGCGCTGTCGGGCTTGCCGCCGCCCTTGCCGCCGCAGATGCCGGACACCAGCTTCACCAGGTCGCCGGCCTTCACGCCCTTGGCCACAGCCTCCTTGCCGCACACAGCCAGGAAGGTGACCTTCTCCTCGGAAATGCTGGCCAGGACGCCCACCACAGTGGGATCCTTATCCCGCAGGAAGTCGCCCATCTTGCGCAGAGCATTGGCATCCAGCCCCTCCCGGGTGGCGGTGAGCACATGCAGGCCCTTTACGGTCTTAGCGGCCGCCAGGAACTGCTTGGCCTCGCCCAGGGATGCCTCTGCCTTGAATTTCTCCAGGGCCTGGCGCAGCTGCTTCATCTCGCTGGCCTGCTGCTCCATACGCTCCAGCAGTCCCGTGGGTGCGGTCTTAAAGAACTGCGCCGCCTTAGCCAGCACACCGTGGCTCTTTTCCATGCTCTCCAGGCTCAGCCGACCGCAGGTGGCCTCCATACGCCGCACACCGGAGGCAACGCTGCTCTCGGACTTGATGCGGAAGGGCCCGGCCTTTGCAGTATTATCCAGGTGGGTACCGCCGCAGAACTCCATGGAGAAGTCGCCCATCTCCACCACGCGGACGGTCTCGCCGTACTTCTCACCGAACATAGCCACTGCGCCCTTCTTCTTGGCCTCCTCGATGGGCAGGATTTCCGTCACCACGGGATAGCCCTCCAGAATGGCGTCATTGACCATCCACTCCACCTGGCTCAGCTGCTCGGGAGTTATGGCCTCGAAATGAGTGAAGTCGAAGCGCAGGCGATCCGGCTCTACCAGGGAGCCCGCCTGATGCACATGGTCGCCCAGGACCTTCTTCAGAGCCGCATCCAGCAGATGTGTGGTGGTATGGGCGCGGCAGACGGCCTTGCGCCGCTGGGTGTCGATGGCCGCCTCCACGGTGTCGCCCACCGCCAGCACGCCCTCGGCCAGATGGCCATAGTGCATGAACTTACCGCCCTTATTCTTTTGTACGTCTGTCACTGTAAAGGTCATTCCCTTTGCGGTAATAACGCCGTGGTCTGCCACCTGGCCGCCCATTTCCGCATAGAAGGGCGTCTTGTCCAATACCACAATGCCGTCACGGCCTTCCTCTAACTGTCCGCACAGCTCATCATCGCACACCAGGGCCACAACGCTTGCCTCGCAGCTGTCCTGATTATAGCCCACGAACTCTGTGGACGGCACCTCTTTGCCGAACTCCACGCCGGCCCATCCCAGATCGCCCAGGGCCTTCCGGGCCTCCCGGGCCCGCTCCTTCTGCTCCTGCATCAGCTGGCGGAAGGCGTCCTCGTCCACCTTCAGGCCCTCGTCGGCGGCCATTTCGGCGGTCAAATCAATGGGGAAGCCGAAGGTATCATACAGCTTGAAAGCGTCCGCGCCGGAGAACACCGTCTCACCCTTTTTCTGGTGCTCCGCCAGCATCTCGGCGAAAATGCGCATGCCGCCATCGATGGTACGGGCGAAGCTCTCCTCCTCGGTGCGGATAACCTTGGTGATGTAGGTCTGCTTCTCCCGCAGGTCGCCATACTGGCACTCATTTTCGTGGATCACGGTGTCCACGATCTTATACAGGAACGGCTCGTTCACGCCCAGGAGCTTGCCGTGGCGAGCGGCCCGGCGCAGCAGGCGGCGCAGCACATAGCCCCGGCCCTCGTTGGAGGGGAGGATACCGTCGCAAATCATGAACGTGGCCGCCCGGATATGGTCCGTGATGACCCGCAGGGACACATCCCGTTTCTGGCTCTGGCCATAGAACGCCCCGGTGAGCTCCGAAACCTTGTTGGTAATGTTCATCACCGTGTCCACATCAAACAGCGAATCCACATTCTGGCACACCACCGCCAGGCGCTCCAGGCCCATACCGGTGTCGATATTCTTCTGCTTCAGCTCCGTATAATTGTCGTGGCCGTCGTTATCAAACTGGGAGAACACATTGTTCCAGATCTCGATATACCGGTCGCAATCGCAGCCCACGGTGCATCCGGGCTTACCGCAGCCGTATTTCTCACCCCGGTCGTAGTAAATCTCCGAGCAGGGGCCGCAGGGGCCGGAGCCGTGCTCCCAGAAGTTATCCTCCTTGCCGAAGCGGAATATCCTCTCCTTGGGGATGCCGATCTCCTGATTCCAGATGTCAAAGGCCTCGTCATCGCTCTCATATACAGAGGGATACAGCCGCTCCTCCTCCAGCCCTACCACCTTGGTCAGAAACTCCCAGCTCCAGGCAATGGCCTCGTGCTTGAAGTAGTCGCCAAAGGAGAAGTTGCCCAGCATCTCAAAATAGGTGCCGTGGCGGGCGGTATGGCCCACGTTGTCAATGTCGCCGGTGCGGATGCACTTCTGGCAGGTACAGACCCGGCGCCGCGGGGGCTCCTCCTCTCCCTTGAACCAGGGCTTCATGGGGGTCATGCCGGCGTTGATAAGCAGGATGGACTTGTCGTTTTGGGGAACCAGCGAAAAGCTGGGCAGGCGCAGGTGGCCCTTGCTCTCAAAGTAGCTGAGGAACAACTCCCGCAGCTCGTTGAGTCCGTGATAGGGATGTGACATACGATTGACTCCTTCTTTATTATAAATTATAAATTTTGTAAAATATAGTGTTACGCTTCCTCTGGTGGGCAGAGGGCTGCGATCTCCTCATCCAGATACCGGTAAAACAGTGTCATCTGGTAGCCGTCCGCCAGGGCGTGGTGCACCTGCAGGGACACGGACACCTGGCTCAGGCCGCAGCGCATGAAGATCTTTCCCCAGGAAATGCGGACATTGCTGTCCGCGGGGATGGGCATCGGCTGGACAATGCCGGTATAGTTCAGCCACGGGACGCAGGAGACGAAGATGCGGGAGCTTTCGTCCGCCTCGTCCACCTCCAGCGTGCCGCCCCGACGGGCCTGCTGCTGCAAGCTGCGTCCCTGGGCGATATACTCCTCATAGGGCACCTGGGCCGAGCCCATGCGGCAATAGGCGTAGCTGCCGTCGGGCTTCATCTCGGTGAAGGAGGTGGGACAGTCGTCATACTCCACCACTTGCCCGCCCTCGATGCGGCGGCGCAGCTCCGGCACACGGTTGGCCGCCCGGCTGACCAGATACAAAAGCGTAAGGAAAACGGGCTTTTTCTCCCGCTGCATCCACTCATACAGGCCGGTGATATCCACTGGCACCGTAAGCCCGGCACAGGGAAATGCATAGGCACTGAAGAGCTTGTACTGCTCCCATCTGGGATCGTTTTCCATCGATAGAACGCGCCGCTTCATAACCACCTCCAAAAAATAAAAACCTCCACCCCACACATAGGGGCGAAGGTCATCCTTCACGGTACCACCCTAATTCGGCAGAAAATCTCTGCCCTCTTAGCCATCCTATAACGGGGATACTCCGTCCGGCTCCTCACCGGCAGCTCCAAAGCGGCCCGCAGCCGCCTTTCTCCGACGGGCTCCCACCATACCCCGTCTCGCTTGGGATCAGCAAACTGCTTGACTTCATCTCTGCTTTTTTACCTATTTTATCACAAATCCGGGACTTGTCAATACATTCTCCCAGTCCTCTCTCTTTTTTTGTCCATCTTTCCTCTTGCCCGCCGACATTTTTCTGCTATACTGATATCAACACGAACACGGAAGGTCGTATTTCTATGAGCCGAAGTCCCAATATAGACTGGTATCGCCATCTGTCTTTTGCCGCGGTAGGCGGCTTTTTCGCCGCCTATGCCATCCTCCTGCGGATGGGTGTCATGGCCAACGCCCAGACCCTGAATCTACTGGAGCTTCTCCTGAATTCTCTGCGCGGCAACTGGTCCAGTGTCCTGCTGCATACAGGCGCTTTGGTTATTTATATGTTGGGTACCATGTCCACCGTGATCCTGCCCCATCTGTTCGGCTGGAATATGCGGCGTGTCTGTCCGCTCATTGATGCCGCCTGTGCCGTTTTGCTGGCTTTTTTCCCGGAGGATATGTCCATTCTCCCCTCCCTCTACCCTATCTTTTTTGCCATGAGCGTGCAGTGGAGCTCCTTCTCCGGTGCTCAGAGCAACACCAGCTCCACCATCTTCTCCACCAACAATACCAAACAGGCTTCTCTCTCCCTGGCCCGCCACCTGTGCCGACAGGAACCGGGCCAACTGCGCCGGATGTGGTTCTATCTCTCCACACTTCTGTGCTTCCATTTGGGGGCCGCAGCGGGCTATTTCGCGGTCTCCCTTCTGCAGGTACAGGCTTCTCTGTGTGTTCTGCCCCTGGTCGCCTGGGCCTACTATATGGTGGTGTGCGAGGACCGGCATAACCGGGCCGCCGCAGATACTGCCGCATGAACTGATTGGAAGCGCAGACCGGTTCTGCCGTATATGCGGCGGCACACCGGCCTGTGTTACTATAAAAAACTCGTCCAGCGGCTGATTTTCGCTGCACAAGAAGAGGCGGACATTGTCCGCCGGTCCCGTCAAGATTTATGCGCAAATTTATTTGCAGGCTCCGGCAGACCTGAAGTCAGCCGGCAATAGAGGCGTCGTCCAGAGCCGCCTCCAAGTGCTTCATATTCATGTATTTCTTGCAGCCCCACTGGGTGCCCGCCACGTGGCGCAGCCTCGCGCAGACCAGCATCAGGGCGGAGTTGCCATCGGGGAACGTCCCCACCACGCGGATTCTGCGGCGGATCTCCCGGTTCAGCCGCTCAATCACGTTGTTGGTGCGGATACGCGTCCAATGCTCGCCAGGAAAATCACAGTAGGTCAGCGTCTCCTCAATGCCGTCCTCGACCTTCCTGGCGGCCTCCTTCAGCTTCATGGCGCGCAGCTCGGCGACCACAGCCTTTGCCTTCTCGCGGGACGCCTTCTTACTCTCCTGGGCGTGGATCGCCTTGAGCATTTTTGCCACAATTTTGACCTTGGATTTGGGCACAACAGAGAAAACATTGCGGTAGAAATGCACCGTGCAGCGCTGGTATTTGG
>ERZ1106963.644-NODE-644-length-48944-cov-7.572992_pt1 | contig 48944 bp, 49 predicted proteins | sample MGYA00403681_ERZ1106963 | MGnify/ENA primary metagenome ERZ1106963 (study PRJEB35170, sample SAMEA104062407) | human gut metagenome | biome: human gut; feature: human-associated habitat; material: faeces | place: Denmark | collected 2012-05-03 ...
TCGCGGCGGCTCGACACGGCGCTTCTTTGCGCAGCTAAGAAGCGTGGGGTCGAATCACCCGGCTGGCAGGTCTCTGCCAGTCTAAACTGGCGCTTGCCGCCACGGACGGCAAAAACAAAAAGCACCCTTGGCAGGCACTGCCAGAATTATCGTTTCAGCCCTCGCAGGGCTTCTATAAACTCCGGTGTTGTCCCGCAGCAGCCGCCAATGAGACTCGCGCCGGCTTCGACAAGCCGCTCCATATGCTGCGCAAACTCGCCTGACTCCATGGAATAGACGGCCTTGCCGGAATCCGAGATCTTCGGCATGCCCGCGTTCGGCTTTGCGATGACGGGAAGAGAGCATGTGTTTTTGAGTGTGCGGATGACGCTCTCCAGCTGGTCGGGGCCGGTGGAGCAGTTCACGCCGATGGCGTCCGCACCCAGCGCCTCGAGAATCTCTGCGGCTTCGAAGACGCTTCCGTCAAAGTAGCACTTGCCGTCGGACTGGACCGAGAGCGTGCAGATGACGGCAATATCGCCAAGCGAGCGGATGGCCTCAATGGCTGCGACGCATTCGTTCACACCCATCATCGTCTCCACGCCGATGAGGTCGGCGCCCGCGGAAATCAGGGCCTCGGCCTGCTCTCGATACGCGTCCAGCAGCTGCTGATAGCCGTCGCTGTCTTCGGGGTCGGCGGGCTTTCCGGTCGTGGTCATATCGCCTGCGACGAGAACGCCGGAGCCGACGGCTTTTTTGCTGAGCGCGACCAGCTCGCGGTTCATGCGGGAAACGTCGTCCTGCAGGCCGTAGCCGGAGAGGGCGATGCGGTTTGCGCAGAACGTCGGCGCGTAGACCATGTCGCTGCCCGCGGCCTTATATGCGCTCTGTAAGGCAAGAATTGCGTCCGGGTGCTCCAGCACCCATTGCTCGGTACACACGCCGCGCGGCATGCCGGCCTTCATGAGGTTGCTGCCGGTCGCGCCGTCCATCAGGCGGATGTGATGTTTTGTCCAGTTTTGGAATTCTGTGCGGTTCATAGGGACTCCTTTTTTGCGTTACACAACTTGCGAAAGCACGCTTCCGATCGGGTCGCGGAAGATGAGGTTTGCGTACGAGTCATATTGCGTCTCGTCGCGGTTGATTAAAACTAATTTGTTGCCGCCGTAGTAGCGAATGAGGCCCGCAGCGGGATAGACCGTGAGCGATGTGCCGCCGACGATCAGAATATCGGCCCTGGAGATGGCACGGACGGCGCCGTCGATGCACGCTTCGTCCAGACCCTCTTCATAGAGCACGACCTCGGGCTTGATGAGCCCGCCGCAATCGCAGTGCGGAACGCCCTTGTAGTCGCGGATAAATTCCGGGGGATACTGCTTGCCGCAGCGCTGGCAGCGGTTGCGCCAAATCGAGCCGTGGAGCTCATAGACGCAGCGGCTTCCCGCCTTCTGGTGCAGGCCGTCGATGTTCTGCGTGACGATGGCCTTGAGCTTTCCTTCCTGCTCGAGCTTTGCCAAAGCCAGATGCGCGGCGTTGGGTTTGGCCTCTAAGGGGAGCATTTTTTCGCGGTAGAACCGGTAAAATTCCTCCGTGTGGCTGTAGAAAAAGCTATGGGACAGGATGGTCTCGGGCGGGTAGTCGAACTTCTGGTGGTACAGACCGTCGACACTGCGGAAGTCCGGGATGCCGGACTCCGTGGACACGCCCGCGCCTCCAAAAAAGACGATGTTATCACTTTCGGTAATCCAGGTTTTTAGGGTCTCGATTTCGGAAGTCTTCATTTTCTGCCTCCAATTCTGCAACAAATTTGCGTTCGGCGCGCGTTTTATAGGGGAAGCGCAGTTTTCTGAACATGTCGGGCCGCCGGTACATCGTGCGCAGGATCGACTGCTTTTTGCGCCAGCGGTCGACGTTCTGGTGGTTGCCGGAGAGAAGCACCTCCGGAACGGCCAGACCGTGCCAGACTTCGGGGCGCGAGTACTGCGGGTACTCGAGCAGTCCGTCCCAGTGGCTCTCGTCCGTGAAGCAGACCTCGTCGCCCAGAACGCCCGGAACCAAGCGGCATACCGCGTCCGCGATCATCATCGCCGGAAGCTCGCCGCCGGTTAAGACAAAGTCGCCGAGGGAAATTTCCTCGTCTACGCATTCGTCAATGAAGCGCTGATCGAGGCCTTCATAGTGCCCGCAGACAAGAATCACGTTTTCAAAGCTTCGCTGCATCTGTTTTGCCTTTTCCTGATTGAACACACTTCCGCAGGCAGAGAGAAAGATTGTATGTACCGGCGCGCCGATATCGTCGCAGATCGCGCACCAGCACCGGTACAGGGGATCGCACTGCAAAATCGCGCCGCGCCCGCCGCCGTAGGGGTAGTCGTCGACCTGATTCTGGCGGTTGGCAGTGTAGTCGCGGATCTGGTGGGCGTGAATTTCGATGAGGCCCTTTTTCTGCGCGCGGCCAAGAATGCTCGACTGCATCATCGCCTCGACAGGCTCGGGGAACAGCGTCAGAATATCAAAGCGCATCGGTCTGCATCCCTTCAATGAGCCGCACGCGGATGAAACCGTCGTCAATGTTTCGTTCCAGCACGAACTCCGGTACGGCGGGGATCATGTATTCATGCACGCCCTTGACATAGAACACGTCGTTCGCGCCCGTGGAGATGACCTCTTTGAGCTTGCCGAGCTCTGCGCCGTCCTCTGTCAGCACGGGAAGGCCGAGCAGGTCCTGAATGAACATCGCGCCATCCTCGAGCTCGATATCGTCCCGCGCGATGAAAACAACCTGATCGCGTAATTTAGCCGCCTCCTCGACGGTGTCAATCCCTTCGAGCTTCATCAGCACGCACGTCTTCTGCACACGCGCGTCCTCGACGGCGTATTCCTTCTTTCCGACAAACACCCGGTCAAACTCCAGCAGAAATTCAGGGGAATCTGCCCACGGCAGAATCTTCACGTCTCCGTGCAGCCCGTGTGTCGAGACGATTTTCCCCGTCTCCAAAAATTCCTTTTTCATCGCGTTTCCTCCGCGTTCTCCAAAACTGCGCCGCAGGGCGCTGATATTCTAATATAGTATACCGCGAAACCATCCCGCAGACAAGCCCGAAAACAAAAAACGCGCGGCCTTCCGCAGAAGACCGCACGAATTGAGAAAATATCCGTCCCCGCGAAGAAAAAACGGGAGAATTCTTAAATGAGAAGCATCCGGTCGTTATCGAGCGCTTTGCCGGAGATTTCGCGGAAGCGGGCGAGAAGATCGGAGACGGTGAGCGCGTCTCGCTCCGCGCCCTCTACGTCCAGAACGATTTTTCCGGCGTTCATCATGATCGTCCGGTTGCCAAGGTCCAGTGCCGAGGCCATGTTGTGGGTGATCATGAGGCAGGTGAGCTTGTTTTCCTCGACGATCTTTGTCGTGAGGGCAAGCACTTTTTCTGCCGTTCCGGGGTCAAGCGCCGCGGTGTGCTCATCAAGTAACAGCAGCTTCGGGGGATTGTAGGTCGCCATCATGAGTGTCAGCGCCTGCCGCTGCCCGCCGGAAAGAAGCCCCACGGGCTGGCTCATGCGGTCCTCTAGCCCCATGCCGAGCAGCGCCACGCGCTCGCGAAGCTGCTTTTTCTCCTGCTTTGTAAGCCTGTGAAGCCAGCCGCCCTTTCCGGCTGCCAGCGCGAGATTTTCTTCGATCGTCATGCCCGGGGCGCTGCCGCGCATGGGGTCCTGAAAGAGACGCCCGATCTGCTTGGAACGCTTGTACTCGGGGGTCAGCGTGATATCCGCACCGTCCAGCGTGATTTCGCCGGAGTCGGTGATGAAGCTTCCCGCAATTGCACCGAAAAGCGTCGACTTGCCCGCGCCGTTTGCGCCGATAATGGAGATGAAGTCGCCCGGGCGGACATGGAGAGAGACATTGTCGAGCGCAAGCTTTGCGTCCTCGGTGCCGGGATTGAAGGTTTTAGAGATGTTTGTGAGGTTTAACATGCTTACGCCCTCCTTCCGCGATTGTGCGCCGCGCGGCGGCGGAGCATCGGAAGCTGCTGCTTGAGATACGGGATCGAGATGGCCGCGACGACAACGACGGCCGAGACGAATTTCAGCATGAACGCCGGCATGTCAAAGCGCAGCGCGATCGTATAGACGAGGCGGAACAAGAACGCGCCCAGCACCATACCGAAAATCCGGAGCGGAAGCTTTTTCCGGCCAAGGAAAACGTGGCCGATGAGAAGAGAAGCAAGGGCGATGGTCACCATGCCGGAGCCGATGTCGATGTTTACGGATTTCTGCGATTGGGCAAGCAGGCACCCCGAGAGCGCCGTAAACGCGTTTGCCACGCACAGGCCGATGATCGTCGTAAAAGAGGGGTTGATCGACGACGAGCGCACCATGTCGGGGTTATTTCCCGTGGCGCGGATGGCAAGACCGAGGCGCGTTTTGAGGAAGAAGCCGAGGAAAACGCACACGAGCACGACCGCGATGCCCGCGACCACAAGCTTATATTCCCCGGAGAGGACAGAGCCCGCGAGCAGGTCCTTCATGTCGGAAAAAACGCTCTGCGTTTTGTTCATGTTCAGCACCGACGAGCCGCCCATGACGGCAATGTTTACGGAATAAAGCGCGGTATTCACGATGATGCCGGAAAGCAGGCTGTTGACGCCCATTTTCGTCTGCAAAACAGCCGTCACAAAGCCGGAGAGCATGCCGCAGAGCATGGCCGCCGGAATCGAAAGGTAGGGGTGTCCGGCAATTGCGACCGCCGCGCCGACCGTTGCGCCCAAGGTAAAGCAGCCGTCGGTCGACAAATCGCACACGCCGAGCATGGAATAGCTCAGAAACAGCGCCAGCACCGTCAGCGAGCTGATGAGCCCGAGCTCCAGTGCGGTCTGCACAAGACCTAAAACAGAATCCAGCGACATAGTATCCTCCAATGGTTGTGATTTTTGAAAGCCGCAAGCTGTGATGGAGCGCACCACAGCTTGCAGGAACGGATTTCCTTACTGAACCTCGTCAAACGATTCGGCGGTGACGATGGACTGCACCTTCGTGCAATAGGGGGCGAACGTTTCGGACAGCTCGTCAAAGTCGATGCCAAGCTGCTCGCAGATTTCGGTGTTGATGGTCGCCGTGCCGTTGTCAAAGGTCTTGACGGCGGTCGCTGCGGGGTCTGCGCCGTCCAGCAGGATGGAAGCAATCATGTTCGCAGTCTCTGCACCGAGGTTCGCGTAATCTACGCCGTAGCCGAGGAACGCGCCGTTCAGGGCGAAGGAGTCTGCGCCGGTGTAGTGGGGGATACCGGCCTCGGCGAAGGTTTCGTAGATCGTGAGCTCGGACTTCATGACGGTGTTGTCGGTCGGAGTGAAGACAGCCTGCACGCCGTCGGAAACGAGCGCCTGCGCGGCCAGCGCGATTTCGTCTACGCTTGTGCCGGTGCGTTCGATGACTTCAACGCCCTTGTCCTCCAGGTAAGCCTTTGCGCTCTCAATGGCGCTTGCGGCAGAGTCCTGGCCGAGGTCATACAGAAGGCCGACCTTCTGGAGCTCGGGGTTCTGGACAAACATGAGGTTCATGACGGCTGCGGTGTCAAGATAATCGGACGTGCCGGTAAGGTTGCTGCCCGGGGCTTCGAGAGAGTCCACAAGTCCGACAGAAACGGGGTCGGAGACAGCGGCGAAGACGACGGGCGTGCCGGTCTCTTCGGTGGCCGCCTGCATGGACATGGCGACGGGCGTTGCGACCGCGACGAGAAGGTCTGCGCTGTCGGCCTGGAAGTTCGAGATGATCTGGGACATGAGGTTCGAGTCTGCGTTGCAGTTGTCGTATTCGACGTTGAATGTCACGCCTTTTTCTTCGCCGATGGCGGCGAGCTGCGACTGGATGTTTTCAACGATCTGGTTGAGGGATGCGTCGTCGACGTAATTGCAGATGCCGATGGTGTAGGACGTAGCGTCGGAAGAAGCTTCGGTGGAAGCGGCATCGCTGGTTTCAGCGGATGTGGTTTCGGAAGCAGTGGTCTGGGATTCGGCGGGCGCGGCAGTCTCAGATTTTGCGCCGCAGGCGGTGAAGAGGGAAACGGCCATCAGAGCGGCCAGAACGATTGAGAGAAGCTTTTTCATGGGATATACCAACCTTTCAATTATCAAAGTAAAAATCAATTTGGATTGTGAGAAAAGAACTTGATTTCGCGGCGCGAACGCCATCGTCTGGTATAAAGCTTCATGCGAAAACCTCCTTGGGGAAAACAAAAACTCCTGTCCCGGCAAATCACTTTGCTGGGACAGGAGATCAATCCTGCGGTGCCACCCGGCTTGACGCATATGCTTGCGTCCACTCATGCGTACTACTATACGCTGGCGTTTGATTACGAAGCGCCTGCTCCGTCGCACATACTAAGGATTTGTATCCGTTTCTGATTGCCCTCAGAAGTCCATTCCATCTTAGCGCTTTCGCCGCAATCCCACCATCTGCGGCTCTCTGAAGAAACCGGTCTAAAATGTACTCACTCTTCTTCAACGGTTTCCTGCATTATAGCGCTGAAGATTTTACTTGTCAAGAGGGAAGTGCAAAAAATTCAGCGGATTTGCCCGTTCCCGCGGATGACATATTTGTAGGTTGAAAGCGCGTCGAGCCCCATGGGGCCTCTGGCGTGGAGCTTCTGCGTGGAGATACCCATTTCGCAGCCAAGGCCGAACTCTCCGCCGTCGGTGAAGCGGGTGGAGGCGTTGACGTAGACGGCGGCGGAGTCGATATCATCGAGGAAGCGCTCGGCGGCGGCTTCATTTTCGGTCACGATCGCGTCCGAGTGGTGCGTCGAGTGCGCCTGAATGTGCGAAATGGCTTCGTCCAGCGAGGAGACAACGCCGACGGCCAGAATGTAATCGAGAAATTCCGTGTCAAAATCGTGCGCGCCAGCCGGCTTTCCGGGGATGATGGAGAGCGCCTGCTCGTCCAGCCGGAGCTCAACGGGGGGAAGACCTGCCTGCTCGCGCGCGTCGACAAGGGCGTTTTTGAGCATCGGCAGGAACGTCTTGGCGATACCCGCATGCACGAGGCAGACCTCCTCCGCGTTGCAGACCGAGGGGCGGCTCGTTTTGGCGTTGACGATGATGGAAAGGGCTTTTTCCAAATCCGCGTCCTTGTCCACATACACGTGGCAGATGCCGGTTCCCGTTTCGATGCAGGGAACGGTTGCATGCTCGACGCATGCGCGGATGAGGCCTGCGCCGCCTCTCGGGATGAGAAGGTCGACAAGACCGGAAGCTTCCATGATTTCTGTCGCGCTATGGCGGGAGGTATCCTCGACGATGTTCACGATATCCGGGTCAAAGTCCGCCGCGCGGACGCCGTCTTTGAGCGCATCTACGATCGCCTTGCTCGACCGGTATGCCTCTTTTCCGGGGCGGAGCATGCAGACGTTGCCGCTTTTGAGGCAGAGCGCGGCCGCGTCTGAGGTGACGTTCGGGCGGCTCTCGTAGATAATGGCGACGAGGCCCAGCGGCACCTGCTTTTTATAGATTTTGAGCCCGTTCGGGCGCGTGATTTCATCCAGAATTCTGCCCGTGTGGTCGGGAAGGGCGGCTGCGTCCCGGATCCCGGCGGCCATGGACTCGATGCGTCCGGCGCTGAGGCTGAGCCGGTCGAGCATGACATCCGAAATCGTGCCCCTTGCCTGCTCCACGTCTTGCGCATTCGCGAAAAGAATCTCGTCTGCGTGGTGCATGAGATGCTCTGCCATGGACAGAAGCAGCCGGTTCTTGTCTTCTGCGCCCGCGCTTCGGACAGACGGCCATGCGGCCTTTGTTTTCTCCAGAATTTCGCGTGTGGTCATCTTGTTTCCTCCTGCGTCAGAAAGTGCGTCCCGACGGCTTTGCCGTCCATGATATCGTAGAGCACCTCGGGCCGGCTTCCGTTGGCAATCACCATCTCACAGCCAGCTTCCGTCGCAATTTTGGCCGCGCGCAGCTTTGTCACCATGCCGCCTGTTCCGAGGCTGGACCCTTCGCCGCCGGCTAAGGCGTAAATTTTTTCATCCAGCTGCTCGACGATATCGATTAGCTTTGCGTCCGGGTTTTTGTGTGGGTCTGCGTCATAGAGGCCATCAATATCGGAGAGCAGCACGAGAAGGTCTGCCCCAATGGTGGACGCGACGTTGGCAGATAACGTGTCATTGTCGCCGATGACGATTTCCTCGGTGGACACGGTGTCGTTTTCGTTGATGACCGGCAGCGCCCCGAGCTCCAAAAGCCGCGCGAGCGTGTTGTGGAAGTTGCTTTTCCGGCTCCCGGCCTCCTGCAGATCGGGCGCAGTGATGAGAATCTGCGCGACGATGTGGTTATACTCGGTGAAGAGCTTGTCGTAGATATACATGAGCTCACACTGACCGACGGCGGCGGCCGCCTGCTTGGTCGGCATGTCGGACGGCTTCGCGGGCAGGCTTAATTTACCGACACCCATGCCGATCGCGCCGGAGGAGACGAGAATGATCTCGTGTCCCGCATTTTTAAGGTCACTCAGTACCTTGCACAGCCGCTCCATGCGCTGGATGTTGAGTCTTCCGGTTGGATGGGCCAGCGTCGATGTACCCACCTTGACGACGATTCGCATAGTCATTGCTCCTTGCTTGGGGATTTGCCCTGAATTTTTTGATATTATACACCAGAGCCACTCGTTTTGCATCCGTTTTTTGCTTGCCGCGTGTTAAAAATTTTGCCTCCGGCCCCGCGCAGATCCGGAGCAGACGTAAAAACGCTCCCGCCAGACGGTTCTGACGGGAGCGTTCTGTATACGTAATTCTTTAGTTCTTCATACCGTGCATGGTCATTGCAACCATACCTGCAAAATAAGCGGCACCGCAGACAGCCAGAATACTCAGCATTTTCTCTTCCTCCATTTTGAATCCTGCACTGCATTTTTTGCAGCGATTATCGTTTCCTTACAGTCTTTATTATACGCATTTCCTTCGGAATTTCAACGATTTTGTACAGTTCGCGTTTTCTGTATTTATATATTCTGCACAATTTCGGTGTCTGCCCATGAATTGCAAGAAGCGTTTCCTGCAATTCATCCTGCATTTTCCCGCCTGCATCGCGCCCGCACCATTCTTGCAGGAACACCCACATCTGCGTCAAAACCCCAGCGGATTTTGCAGGGTTTCCGCCGCGTTCCTCCAACCGCATCCGTACAGCTGCATCTCGCCCTGCATTTTTTCGGTTTCTTCCGTCATTTTTGAAGCCTTCCCATGCAAAAACCGGCGAGGGCCCGTCGAAGGCTCCCGCCGGTCTGTTCAATTGCCGTCAAAAATTTGTGAAATACCGCTACAAAAGCAAGGTTCACACGACCATCTCGTACTCGCCCATGCCACCGGACGAGAAGTACCGCTGCAAATCGAAGGGCGAGAACACGCCGCGGTCGGTGACGATGCCGGAAATGAGGTGCGGCGGCGTGAGATCGAACGCCGGATAGTAGCCCTTCACGCCCTCGGCCGCTGTCCGGATGCCCATGGCCTGAAGCGTAAACTCCGGGTCGCGCATCTCGATCGTTACGGTGTCTTTCGTCGGGTGGCCCGCGTCGGGCGCGCCGGTGACGAACGTCGGAATGCCGAAGTGGCTCGCGCAGATGGCGATCTGGAACGTACCGACCTTGTTGACGACGTATCCGTCAAGGCAGATCGCGTCCGCCGCGCACGTGAACACGTCCACGCCCTCGCGCTCCATGACAAACGCCGGCATGTTGTCGGTGATGACTGTCACGTCAAAGCCCATGTCATGGCAGACCGTCGCGGTCAGGCGCGCGCCCTGAAAATACGGTCTCGTCTCCGGGCAGAACAGGCGCACTTCTTTTCCTGCGAGCCTGGCTTCCTTGAGCATCATACCGACGATGGTTTCCCCGAAGCACTGCGTCATGACCGTCCCCTTCTGCGGGAACATCGCGACCAAATATTTTGCAATTTCATTGACCTTGGAATACCGCGAATTGTTCGCCCGGACGACATGCGCCCGGATGGCCTCATCCACGCGCGCGCCGCTTTCCAGCGCCTCCTTCGCTGCGGTCAAACATCCGGCGCAGACCTGCTCCATGCGTTTTCTCGTCGTCGGGCGGGCGTTTGCGATGCAGCTAGCCGCCTGCTCGAGAAAGGCCAGCTGTTCTTCCTTCGTTTTCTCCCGGCACTCCCACGCAGCGAGCGCCATGCCCATTCCGGCCGCGGTATACGGCCCCGCGCTTTGGGTCACCATGTCGCGGATGGCCTGCATGACCTCCACGTGCGTCCGGCACGTCACAAACTCGATTCTCCCCGGATACACGCGCCGGTCTAAAATCCGAACCGCACCCGCGTCGTACCACGCAACGTTTTCATATTGCAGCATAAAGGCAAGACCCTGATCTGCTCTTGTTTCATTCATAAACGCGCATCTCCCGAATGACAGATTTCAAATACGCACTGAACCGCTCTTCAATCATGCGGCCCGTTTCGCTGACCTCCTCGGTCGTAAGCGGCTGGTCAAGCATACCCGCCGCCATATTCGTGATGACGGAAAAGCCGAGCAGCTCTATTCCGCAGTGCGCCGCTGTGAGCGCCTCGGTGACCGTCGACATGCCGACCGCGTCGCCGCCAAGCAGCCGGATGGCGCGGATTTCTGCCGGAGTTTCAAACTGCGGTCCCGGCATGAAGAAATACACGCCCTCGTGGACGCGAAGCGCCGCGTCCTTTGCAAGCCGCAGAGCAAGCTCCCGCAGGCGCGGGGTATACATCCGGCTGACATCAAAGAAACGGTCTCCAAACTCGGGAAGGTTCTTCCCACGCATGGGGCTCGCACCATTGAGTTTTATGTGGTCGGAGATGACCATGATATCGCCCGGCCGGTAGCCCTCGTTCACGCCACCCGCCGCGTTCGTTACAATCAGCTGTTTGACGCCCAAGAGCTTGAAAAGCCGCACGGGAATCGCCAGCTGCTCAAAATCGTACCCTTCATAGGAGTGGAACCGGCCCGACATACAGACGAGCTTCTTTCCCTCCAGCGTGCCGAAAATCAGCTTGCCTGCGTGGTCGGGCGCGGTGGAGACAAGAAAGTTCGGAATGTCCCGATAGTCGATCTCGACCGGGTTTTCGATCTGCTTCGCAAGCGGCCCCAAGCCGGTTCCAAGAATCAGCCCCAGCTCAGGCGCAAACGGCGCTCTGGATTTTACGTATTCGGCCGTCTTTTCATAAAATGCAAACGGTTCGTTCATGCTTCGTTCCTCCCTTTTATCATCATATTTCTAATCGACCCCTACGCATAGACGGGGAGATTCCCGAAAATTTCGTAGGGGCGGACGTCTCTGTCCGCCTGCAAAATCATCCGATTCCACGGTTGTTTTCGACGAATTCGCAACGTTTCAAGGGCGGACAGGGTCGTTCGCCCCTACAAATCTCCCGGGAAAGTTCAGCGTACTTTGCAGGCTTTCAAAAACGCCTCGCGGTCGGGGGCAAACGTGATTTTCTCCGCCGCGTCCTGTACCTTTACCCAAATTGTCTCGCTGATCTCGTCCAACTGTGGCCTGAGCGCTCCTTCAAGATACCGCGCCGGGAAAAACCAGACGCGCCGCCGGTCCTCCGGTCTTGCGGATGGCACGGCGATCGGCACATCCGTCAAAAGCTCCGCCGAAATTCCGGCCTCTTCCCGCGTCTCGCGGACAGCCGCCTGTTTGGCCGTCTCCCCGGGCTCCACATGTCCCTTCGGAAACGACCAGCGGCTGCCGACGCGGATCATCAGGACCGTATCATTCCGAAAGACGATTGCTCCCGCGGAGTCCGTCGTCCGGTCAAGCTCTTTGGATACAAGCCGCAGAACCTCTCCAGCCAATTCCTCCCGGTTTTCCTTCGTCACAGTCAGCACGTGCACGTTCGGATGCGTTCGTATCGCATTCGTGAGCTTTGTGTCGGCAATTTTCTGGACCACACCGAGAATCGGAGCGCTTCCGTCCAGCAGCGCGAGAATCCGCTCCGAAAACCGCGCCGCCGCGCTCTCCATCCGCCCGACCTCGTCCATGAGGATGAGCGGCATGTTTTCCGCATCCACTAGCGCCTGCACGCCCGCGCGCTCAAAGGCCTCCGGGATTTTCTCAATCCCGCGTCCGCAGCCTTTTCGGATACCCACGCGGTTCCAGTCGCCCATCATGGGATGCTCGTCTCCAGCCGGAATCAGGTAGACCGACATCGCGCCGTCCGGCAGATCGGGAACGGAGATGCTCCGGAAGCCGCCGATGGCCTGCAATTGCAGAGCCAGGAGCGTTTTTCGGATGATCGTGCTCTTCCCAACCTGCACGTCTCCTGTCAGAAAAATGTGCATGCTTACCCCTTTTTTGCCTTTTCCGTGCCCGCAAGCTCGGCTCTGTGGCGGATGAGCTCGGCGGCGATAGAGATGGCGATTTCCTCCGGTGTTTCGGCAAAAATCGTAATGCCGATCGGCGCGTGGATACGAGAAAGCTCCGCTTCCGGAATGCCGTTTTCCATCAGGTATTTGTAGGTCGCGGCCAACTTGTGCCGACTTCCGATGCACCCGACGTAGCACGCAGGGCTCCGCATCGCCTGCAAGAGTACCTCGCGGTCCGCCTGATGGCCAGGAGTCATGATGGTGACATAGTCGCGCTCCGTGATATGCACCTTTTCTTCAATATGATAGTAGTCACCAAAGATCACCTGCTCGGCTGCGGGGTAGTTTTCGGGCTTCGCAAAATCTTTGCGGTTATCAAACACCGCCACGCGGAACCCGACGTTTGCCAGCACCGGCACCAGCGCTTTTCCTACGTGACCGCCGCCGAAAACATAAACCCGGCCTGCACGGCTGATGGGTTCGACGTAATAAGACGGCTCTCCCTTGCGGTAGACCGCGCTGCTTGTGAGCCACGGGCGGAGCATCGTTTCGTCCAGCTCGGCAAAGCGCAGCCCGTGCGCCTCGTCGAACGTTCCCATCGCGGTAATTTTCCCGTCCTCCATCCGGCTGACGAGCCACGCGTCCTGCCCGCTTGCCAGAAGCTCGAGAATGGTTTTCACCAATTCCAGGTCGCGCGCGCTTGTGTGATCGAAAAAGCGGAAGTAGACCGTGACGTTGCCGCCGCAGATCATGCCGATATCGTTCACCTGATTGGGAGCTAAGCAAAACGCCTGACAATAGGAAGCGCCCGTCCGGAACAAGTCCATCGCCTGCTGGGCCGCAATGCGCTCGACCGCGCCGCCGCCGATGGTCCCGAGCGCCTGACCGTTCTGAAACACCGCCATCTTCGCGCCCGCGCCTCTGGGGGCCGAGCCGGATGAGGCCAAGATGCTGCACAGGACCACGTTTTCTCTGCGCTCCAAGGCGCTTTTCATAGTTTCAAATAGCTGTATCATAAAAATTCCTCCGGAATGGCTTTGGCATCAAGGATAAACCGCCCCAGCGCCTTTTCCTGCGGCAGGTAATAAGGGAACGCGCGGTCTCCCGTCTCGCGCAGCCGCGGCAGCACCGTCTCTCGGGTGATCGTTCCCGGCGCGTCCTTGCTGTAAATCTCAAAAAACCGCACGGCATCATTCAAGCTTCGCAGCGGCTGCCCCATGTCGAACGTCTTTGTCTCCAGCTGAAACGGAACGCCCTGCGCGCGCAGAAAGTCCGCCGCCTGATCGGTCACCTCGTCTCGCAGCGGCACGGAGGAGACCGAAAACCGATGGTGCGTGAACGCCTTTTTGACCACCACGATTTTCCCCACGCAGCACCGCTTTGCCACGCGCAGAATTTCCCGCATCCGGCCAAAGAGACAAAATACCATCGCGTCATACGGCGCTTCCGGCGTGAACGTCATCATGTCCGTCTCCAGAATTTCCAGATTGGAGACGTTTTTTTCTGCCGCCATGCGGTGAAGATTTGCCAGCGCCTGCCCGGAAATATCCGCCGCCGTCACAGTTTCAAACCGCTCTGCCAATCGCACGGACAAAAATCCGAGCCCGCAGCCCGCATCGCACACATGTCTTACCGCCGGGAGCGCGCCGCAGATCCAATCGGCGAGCTCTTTCTGGTAGGAGCTGAAGTTTGCCGCGTCCTGCATGAAGGAGATCATATCGTCTGTCCAGCAAAACATCACGCGCCCTCCATTCCGCCCGGGACGGGCATGCAGATCGTTTTCCGCCCGAACACTGTTTCCATCTCGCAGCGCGCGACCGGAATGCCGTAGAGCCTTGATAAAACGTCCTCCGTCAGAACCGCCTCCGGCGCGCCCACGGCCATCACGCCGCCGTCTTTGAGCGCCAGTACCTTCGTTGCATAGGAAAACGCCTGATTGGGGTCGTGCGTGGAAAAAATGATCGTGTAGCCGGTCTGCCCGAGCTTTTTCACGCGCTCCATCACGCGGCAGCTGTTGCCGTAATCAAGATTCGCCGTCGGCTCGTCCATGATGAGCATCGACGCATCCTGCACCAATGCCCGCGCCAGAAGCATGAGCTGCCGCTCGCCGCCGCTGATTTTCATGCAGCCGCGGCTTGAGAGCTTTTCAATCCCGAGCGCGCGCAGCATCTGCATGGCCTTTTCCCGCTGCGCCTGGCCGGGCTGCTCAAAAACGCAAAGCTGCGCGGTCATGCCCATAAGGACGCTGTCCAGGACCGTGTGGTCGAACGCAGGCGTGTGCGACTGCGGGATATACGCGATTTTTTTCGCCAGCTCCCGTCGGGAATACGCCCCCAGCTCCTTGCCGTCTACCAGAATCTCGCCGCTGACTGGCTTTAAAAAGCCAAGAAGACACCGAAAGAGCGTGCTCTTTCCAACGCCGTTCGGCCCGAGCACGGCCAAGAGCTCCCCTTTTTCTGCCGTGAAGGACACATCACCGATGACGGGCCGCGCGCCGTATCGGAATCGCAGATTTTTTACCTCAATGCTCACGCTGCGTCCCTCCTGACAAGATCAGATACAAAAAGACCGGCGCGCCGACAAACGAGGTAAGAATGCCGAGCGGGATTTCGCTCGTCGTGACTGTCCGCGCCAGATCGTCGACCACCATCAGAAATACTGCACCAAGAAGACTCGAGGCCGGAAGCAGCTTCCGGTAGTCCTGTCCGAAGATCATGCGCCCAAAATGCGGGATCACAAGCCCCACCCAGCCGATCATACCGCTGACGGCGACACTTCCCGCCGTCATGAGCGTTGCGCAGAGAACGACGACGACGCGAAGCCTTCCTGTGTGCACGCCCATGCTTCTGGCTTCCGCCTCGCTCACGGTAAGAAGATTCACGCGCCACCGGAGCAGCCACAGCGGAACCAGCCCCGCAAGAACCGGCCACGCGGCAAACTGCACGTCGCGCGCCTTTGTCGCGGTCAGAGAGCCCATCAGCCAGTAGGTGATGGCGGGCAGCTGATCGGTCGGGTCGGCGACCAATTTAATAAAGGAGGTGCCGGAGGTAAAAAGAGAGCTGATCATCACGCCCGCGAGCACCATCGCAAGCGTCGTCTGGATCTTGCTCACGCGCGAAATGAGATAGGCAAGCAGAACCGCGAGAAGGCCAAAGGTGAAAGACAGCCCCGTCACCGCGCCATAGCCGAGCCCCAGCAAAAGCGCCAATGCCGCGCCGAACCCCGCGCCCGTCGACGCGCCAAGAAGGTCCGGCGAGACCATGGGGTTTCGGAACATGCCCTGATAGGCGCAGCCCGCCGTAGAAAGTGCAGCCCCGACCAGAGCTGCCGCCGCCACGCGCGGGAGCCGCACGTTCAGAACGACCGCCTGCGCTCTGACCTGCCACGTCTGCGTAAGCGCGAGTCTTCCACGGCTGAGCGTGCGCAGCAGCCAGTCCGCCAAAATCCTGAGCGTCTGCAAGGGGGAAACATCGTACCGTCCCACCCAGAACGAGCCGAAAAACACCAGCGCGAAAAAGAGCGCCAGAATCAGAAATCGTATTCCTGTGCCATGCGTTTTTTTCATGCCCTACCATCCATTATCTTTTGATATAAATAACGTATATCAGCCACCCGCACTTGTCAAGCGGCAATGGCAAAAATCGGAGCATTGCGTTCGGCATTGCGGAATTCTTTTGTATCCTACGCATTTTGCCGCGCCAGCAACCCGCACTTGACCACAGACGGAAACCACGCTATAATATATCATATCAACGATCGGGAGGCTCGCCCATGAAAACAGGAATCGACACCAGCTGGGAAGACCGCAAGCGCATTTTGGGTATGCCCATCAGCTTCACAAAGTACTACCTGTCCGAAGACCGCCTGTTCGTCCAGACCGGGCTTTTGAGCATGAAGATCGAAGAGACACTTCTGTACCGCGTGACGGATATCTCTGCGCGCGTAGGACTGTTCCAGCGTATCTTCGGTGTCGGCACGATCGTCGTCCACTCGTCCGACAAGAGCACGCCCCACATCGCGCTCGTAAATGTCAAAGAGCCGCTGGTCGTCAAGGAGCTCATTCACAAGCACGTCGAGCAGATGAAGGTCTCGCGCAATATCCGCGTCAGCGAATTTCTTGATGACGGCCCCTCCGCGCCCGACCCGTGCGCCCATATGGAGCATAAATAAATCGTTCGCCGCCCGCCGCAAATTCTTTGCGGCGGGCGGATTTGCGGTTTATGGGAAATTATGTAGTTTGTTCCAGAAATTCCGTGATTTCCCGGCCGATGGGACACTCCGAGCGATAGGGGCAGTCAGCGTCATAATTGCAATCCGCTTCCCACGTGCCGTCATCGTCCTGCTCCAGAAAAACGAGCCGCGGCCCATCTGAAACCCGGCAATAGCCGGAAAAATTTTTTTCCATGTTTTTTCTCCTTGATTCTTCTGTGAATTTCAATTTTGTGTTTTATTTTGCTGCAGTTTTCTTGGTTTCGATCCTTTCAAATTTTTATTCTCTTTTTATTATACCGCCTTTGGGAAAACCTGACTAGACGTATCAAAAAAATTGTGGTATATTGAACGCTGTTATGTCAAAAATGGTATTCGCATCTTGAAACTAGTATATTGCATATTTGGTTTTCGTGTGCTAGTATAATCAAGAAGTGTTAATTTTTTGCAAATTTCTTGTGCGAAATGCGAAGAACGCATCGCGTTTGTTCTGTTAAACGTGAAAATTCTTTGCGCACGGAAACACGCAAAAATCGTGAGGAGACCGCAATGCGCCACGTCCAGTTTATGCAGAAGCTTTGCCGGGGAATCGCGCTGGTCGGCCAGCTCGGCTTCTCGCTCATCACGCCGCCGGTGGCGCTGCTGTGGCTGGCCCATTGGCTGCAAACAAAATACCAGCTTGGCGTATGGGTCACCATCGTCGCGCTGATTCTCGGCCTGCTCACGTCGGTGAGCACGGCTTTGCAATTTTACCGCAAGCTGACTGCAAAAAAGAAAGATAACTCGCCCAAGCCCCCGCGCGGCTACGGCGATCATATCTGAAAGCCCAAGGGGGAATGCGAATGAAAGTCCAGAAGGCCGTCTTGAAGGAGACGGGTCATATCGCCATCGGCGTTCTGATCGCGGACGTGATCATGTGTATCGTCTTTGCGTTGCTGAAAAAATTCGACTACACGGTCGTGCTCGGCGCGCTGCTCGGAACAGGTATCGCCGTGGCGAACTTCTTTTTCCTCGGCGTGACGCTGCAAAAAGCTGTCGGCATGCAGGAATTTGCGTCAAAGTACGTCCGCCAGTCCTACAGCCTGCGCATGTTCTTCTGCTTCGCGGGCGTGATTGTCAGTGTTGTCGCTCCGTGCTTCCATCCCATCGCGGCGATCATCCCGCTTCTCATGCCGCAGCTCGTCATCTACGCGATGCGCGCGCTCGGGCTCTACAAGCCGGACAAACCCACGGAGAACCCCGCCGAAGCGGCCAATATAGATTCTGATTTGGAAGGAGACCGTTCGTAAATGAATGTCAATATTCAGGGCGCGCCAATTTATTTTGAGATCCCCATTCTGGGCGGCATCCCCATCACGGCAACGCTGGTTGTCAGCTGGGGCGTGATGCTGGTGCTGACGCTGGTCTGCATCTGGCTGACGCACGATCTGAAGGTCCGCAACATCTCCAAGCGGCAGGCCATCGCGGAAAAAATCGTTATCACCGCGCAGAACTTTGTCCGCAACAACATGGGCGAAGCGTGGATGCGCTATGTGCCGTTTGTGAGCACCATCTTCGCGATGTCCATCTTCTCAAGCTTATCGTCTCTCGTCGGCCTCTGGCCGCCCACGGCGGATGTCTCGACCACGCTCGCATGGGGCATTGTCGTATTCGTCATCATTACATATACGAAGCTCAGGACCAACGGCCTTCTCGGCTACCTCAAGGGCTTCTGCGACCCCATCTTCGTGATGGCGCCGTTTAACGTGCTGGGCGAGGTCTTCACGCCGATCTCGATGGCCTTCCGTCACTTCGGCAACATCGTCTCCGGCACGGTCATCTCGACCCTTGTCTACGCGGCGCTCGTCGTTGCGAACCACGCGCTGTTCTCGATCATCCCCGGCGTCGTGGGTCAGTGGCTGGGCGCGATCCCGTTCCTCACCGTCGGCATCCCCGCCGTCATCTCTTTGTATTTCGACTGGTTCGGAAGCTTCATGCAGGCGTTCATCTTCTGCATGCTGACGATGATGTTCATTTCCACCGCGGCCGAGTAAGCCGTAAGCTTCATTTATTATGCGGCAGCGTGCCGCGGATAAAAACGTAATTAATTTTTAGGAGGATATCAACATGTTAGAAAGAGCAATCGTACTCATGGGCTGCGCGATCGGCGCTGGTTTGGCTCTGATTGCCGGTATCGGCCCTGGTATCGGCGAAGGCTACACGGCCGGTAAGGCTGTCGAAGCCATTGCCCGCCAGCCGGAAATGAAGGGCGAGCTGACCTCGACGATGCTTCTGGGTATCGCCTGCGCCGAGACGACCGGTATTTACGGCTTCGTCACCGGCCTGCTTCTGATCTTTGTGGCGCCCAACCTGTTCCTGGGCATGCTGTGATCGGCAACCCACAATCTGAAAGGAGGCGGCAGCCTTGTCCTATCAATCCCTGGTAGCCTTTGAAGGCTGGACCTTCATCGCGCAGATCCTGAATCTGTTCATTCAGATGTATCTGTTCAAACGATTCCTTTTTAAGCCCATTCAGAAGATCCTCGCCCAGCGCCAGCAGGAGGTCGACGCCATCTATGCCGACGCTGACTCCGCCAAGCAGGACGCCGAGTCCGCCAAGACCGAGTATGAGGGTCATCTGCTCACTGCCCGCACGGAGGCTGAGGCCATTACCGAGCGTGCCGTCAAAAATGCGCAGACCCGTTCTGACGCAATGCTTGCCAGCGCCCAAAGCGAAGCCGCGGCCATGCGTGAAAAGGCCAGCCGCGATATTGAGCTCGAGCGCCGCAAAGCGATGAACGAGATGAAGCGCGAAATTTCCGGCCTTGCCGTAGAAATTGCCTCGAAGGTCGCTGAAAAGGAAATCGACGAAAAGCAGCACGAAGCGCTCATCGAGCGTTTTATCGACGAATTGGGTGAAGAATCATGATTAGCAAAACTGCCATGACCTACGGCGGCGCGCTGTATGATCTTGCCCGCGAGGAATCGCTGGAGGAACAAATCCTGGGCGAGCTTCATGCAGTCAGCGATCTGTTTCGGCAAAATCCCGATTATACGAAGCTTTTGATGGAGCCCTCCATCGAAAAGCAGGAGCGCGCGAAGCTCATCGACGAAGCGTGGGGCGGCAGCGTCCATCCTTATACGCAGAACTTTATGAAGCTTCTGTGCGACAACGGAACCATCTCGGCTCTGCCTGACTGCTTTGAGGCCTTCCGCGGCCGCTATAACCGCGACCATGACATCATCGACGTCTGCGCGGTGAGCGCTGTGCCTTTGACCGAGGCGCAGGCAGCCCGGCTTCGCGAAAAGCTCGAGGCCAAGTGCAAAAAGCACGTGGAGCTTACGGTGCGGACAGACGCGTCGCTGCTCGGTGGCATCCGTCTCGAGCTTCCCGACCGGCAGCTCGACGGCACGGTGCAGAGCCACCTGAACCAGATCCAACAGCTGCTCGAGAGCAGCTCCCTGTAACAAGGCTTTATTCTACTGAAAGCTGGTGAAGCAATGGAATTAAGACCGGAAGAGATTTCAAGAATCATCCGTTCTCAAATCAAACACTATGAAGCAAAGATCAACCAGTCCGAGACCGGCACCGTCATTCTGATCGGCGACGGCATCGCAAAGGCCGCAGGTCTGACGGGCTGCATGGTCAACGAGCTGCTGGAGTTCCCCGGCGGCGTGTACGGCATGGCGCAGAATCTGGAGGAAAACTCCGTTTCTATCGTCATGCTGGGTAACGAAGACGGCATCCGTGAGGGCGACACCGTGCGCCGCACCGGCCGTGTTGTCTCCGTTCCCGTCGGCTACGAGCTCATCGGACGCGTCGTCGACGCGCTGGGTCAGCCGATTGACGGCAAGGGCCCCATTGAGGCGAAAAAATTTGCTCCCATCGAGTCCCCGGCCCCCGCCATCCTGAAGCGCAAGAGCGTCTCCGTTCCGCTTCAGACCGGTATCAAGGCCATCGACTCCATGATCCCGATCGGCCGCGGCCAGCGCGAGCTCATCATCGGCGACCGCCAGACCGGTAAGACGACGCTCGCGTCCGACACCATCATCAACCAGAAGGGCAAGGACGTCATCTGCATCTACGTCGCCATCGGCCAGAAGCGCTCGACGGTTGCGCAGCTGGTATCCACGCTCGACGCTGCCGGCGCGATGGACTACACCATCGTCGTCTCCGCAACGGCCTCCGAGCTTGCGCCCTTGCAGTACATCGCGCCGTATTCCGGCTGCACGATGGGCGAATTCTTCATGCACGACGGCAAGGACGTGCTCGTCATCTATGACGACCTCAGTAAGCACGCCACCGCGTACCGTGCCCTTTCTCTTCTCATCCGCCGTCCGCCCGGACGTGAAGCGTACCCCGGCGACGTGTTCTATCTGCACTCCCGTCTTCTCGAGCGCGCAGCTCGTATGGCGCCGGAATTTGGCGGCGGCTCTCTTACCGCCCTTCCCATCATCGAGACGCAGGCGGGCGACGTTTCCGCGTACATCCCGACGAACGTCATTTCCATCACCGACGGCCAGATCTTCCTCGAAACAGAGCTCTTCCACTCCGGCGTCATGCCGGCGGTCAACCCCGGTATCTCCGTCTCCCGTGTCGGCGGCAGCGCGCAGATCAAGGCGATGAAGAAGGTCGCAGGCAAGCTGAAGCTTCTGTATTCGCAGTACCGCGAGCTGCAAAGCTTTGCGCAGTTCGGCTCCGACCTCGATAAGGATACGAGAGACCGCCTGGAGCAGGGCGCCCGCATCGTGGAAGTCCTCAAGCAGGACCGCAACGCGCCGGTGGACGTGGCCTATCAGGTCTGCATCCTCTACGCGGTCATCGGCGGCTACCTCAAGGACGTGCCGGTCGAGCGCATCCGCGAGTTTGAGCTCGAGCTCTATCCGTGGATGGAGGCAAACGCGGCAGACGTCCTGAAGGCCATCCGCGAGACGAAGGATCTGAGCAAGGATACCGAGGCGCTTTTGAACAAGGCCATTACCACACGCGTCGCCGAGTTCTTACAAAACCAATAAGAAGGAGGCGCGCACATGGCCGGCTTATCCACAAAAGCGATCAAAACCCGGATCAAGAGCATGCAGTCCACCCGCCAGATCACCAAGGCCATGGAGCTGGTCGCAGCCTCCAAGCTGCGTTCGGCGCAGGCCAAGGCGATTTCCAGCCGTCCGTATTTCCAGACGCTGTACGCGGCGATGGACGAAATTGCCGACACCAACAACGATTTTACTTCGCCCTATCTGCATGCCAACCCCAACGGCAAGCCCGCCTACGTTGTCATTGCGGGCGACCGGGGCTTAGCCGGCGGCTATAACAACAACATCCTCAAGCTGGCCTATTCCCAGATGGAGGAGGGCGCCGCCGTGCTTCCCATCGGCAAAAAGGCCGTGGAGTATTTTAAGCGCAAGAATGTGACTGTCATCACCGAGAGCTACGCGGAAGCGGCAAGCGTCTCGATCGGCGACTGCTACACGATTGCGAAAATGCTGGCTGACGGCTTCTTAGATGGAAGCTTCGGCAAGCTCACGCTCGGCTATACGAACTTCGTTTCGATGCTCTCGCAGACGCCGAGCACACTCGATCTTCTGCCCCTGCGCGTCTCCACCGAGAAGCGCCCATCGCAGAACACCATTTTGTATGAGCCCGGCAGCGAGGCCGTTTTCAACGCCATCGTTCCGGAATACCTGGGCGGCGTTCTGTATGGCGCGCTGTGCGAGTCGACCGCTTCCGAGCAGGCTGCCCGCCGCACCGCCATGGATTCCGCCACCAAAAACGCCGACGAGATCATCGACGATCTGAATCTCCGCTACAACCGCGCGCGTCAGGGCGCGATCACGCAGGAGATCACCGAAATTGTCGCCGGCGCAGAACAGTCTTGAAAGGAGTGACCGTATTGCCAAATACCGGTACTGTCGTACAGGTTGTCGGACCTGTCCTTGATATTCGCTTCCCCGACGGTCAGCTTCCCAATCTGAACCACGCCGTTACGCTCAAAAACGGCGATCGCACGATCGTGGCCGAGGTTGCCCAGCAGATCGGCGACGGCATCGTCCGCTGCGTTGCCATGAGCTCCACCGACGGCCTTGTCCGCGGCACCGAAGCCGTCGACACAGGCTCTCCCATCACCGTTCCCGTCGGCGAGGCCTGCCTTGGCCGTATCTTCGACCTGATGGGAAACCCGCTGGACGATCAGCCCATCGACCCGAAGCTCGAGCGCTGGCCGATCCACCGCGAAGCGCCGTCTTATGCCGAGCAGGAATCCTCCACGGAGATTCTCGAAACCGGCATCAAGGTCGTCGACCTCATCTGCCCGTATGCAAAGGGCGGCAAGATCGGCCTCTTCGGCGGCGCAGGCGTCGGCAAGACCGTTCTGATTCAGGAGCTGATTTACAACATCGCCACCGAGCACAACGGCTACTCCGTCTTTACCGGCGTCGGCGAGCGTACCCGTGAGGGCAACGACTTGTACTACGAAATGAAGGAGTCCGGCGTTCTGGAGAAAACCGCACTGGTCTTCGGCCAGATGAACGAACCGCCCGGAGCGCGTATGCGCGTGGGTTTGTCCGGCCTTACGATGGCGGAATATTTCCGCGACGTGAAGCATCAGGACGTGCTTTTGTTTATCGACAACATCTTCCGTTTCACGCAGGCCGGCTCCGAAGTCTCCGCGCTTCTCGGCCGTATGCCCTCCGCCGTCGGCTACCAGCCCACGCTGGCCACTGAAATGGGCGCTTTGCAGGAGCGTATCACGTCCACGAAGGACGGCTCGATCACGTCCGTGCAGGCGGTTTACGTCCCGGCGGACGATCTGACCGACCCCGCGCCTGCCACCACGTTCGCGCATCTGGACGCAACGACGGTTCTCGACCGCTCCATCGCGTCTCTCGGCATTTACCCCGCCGTCGACCCGCTGGACTCCACGTCCCGCATCCTTTCTCCGGACGTTGTCGGCAAGGAGCACTACGAGGTGGCGCAGTCCGTCATCCATATCCTCCAGCGCTATAAGGAGCTTCAGGATATCATCGCCATCATGGGCATGGACGAGCTGTCCGAGGCCGATAAGCTGACGGTCAGCCGTGCGCGTAAGGTGCAGCGTTTCCTCTCGCAGCCGTTCCATGTTGCCGAGCAGTTCACCGGCATGGCCGGCAAGTACGTTCCCGTTCGCGAAACCATCCGCGGCTTCAAGGAGATCGTGGAAGGCAAGCACGACGATATTCCCGAGTCTGCCTTCCTCTTTGCCGGAACGATCGACGACGTGGTCGCCAAGGCGAAAGGCGGGAATGCATGAGCAGCTTCCATCTGCAAATCGTGACCCCCGACGGTCTGTTCTACGACGGACAGGCGGAAAGTCTCAATCTGCGCGCCGCGCAGGGCGGGCTGACGATTCTGCCGCGTCATACGAACTTCGTGACCACGGTCGGCATGGGACCTGCCAAGGTCGTGCTGGATGGCAACGTGCGCACAGCCGCCTGCATCGGCGGTATGCTGAGCGTTATCAACGGCGAGGTTCGCCTGATTGCAACGACCTTTGAGTGGGCGGAGGACATTGACCGCGAACGCGCCAAGTCCGCGCTCGAGCGCGCCGAGGCAAAGCTTGCAGACGCGTCTCTTTCAAAGGAAGAGCACCGTCTGGCCGAGTCCGCCAAGCGCCGCGCCCAGGTCCGTCTGAGCATCCCGCAGGCTTGAAATATGTAAAAAACCCTGATTCCGACTTTCCGGGATCAGGGTTTTGCACCCGCAAACGGATGCTGCCCCGCGCAAAAGCATCGCCCCGGACAAAGCTGCCCGGGGCGATGCTCATGTTCAATGGTTTAAATGGTATCCAGAAGCGGTGAGGCGAGTACCTCGTCGATGGACGGGACGGAATCCGCCGCGCCGGGTCTTGTGACCGCAATCGCGCTGGCTACCGTCGCCTGCCGGAGCGTGTCGCACATGGAAAGCCCCTGCAAAATGCCGCGCACAAAGTAGCCGATGAACGTATCGCCCGCCGCTGTCGTGTCGACCGCGTCTACATGGCACGCGCCGAGGCGCACTGTCTCGTCCGCGCTTTTATAGAGGCAGCCGCTTTTTCCCATCGTGAGCATGATGTTCATGCCGGGATAGCGGTTTACGAGCGTTTCGGCAATGTCGGAAAAGTCCGTTTTGCCGGAAATTCCCGCACCCTCGACCTCGTTGATGATCAGCCACGTGACCGTCTCGAGGGGGTAGCTTAGAACCTCCGGCCCGTACGGCGCGGCGTTGAAGGCGATGCGAAGGCCTTTTTCGTGCGCGCGCTTCATGATATAGGGCATGCAGTTGATTTCGTTCTGCAAGACGAGCACATCGCCCGCTTCGAAGTGGGCAAGGACCTCGTCGACATAGCTTTCTGTGATCTGCCGGTTCGTGCCGCCATAGAGGATGATGCAGTTCTGGCCGTTTTCATCGACCTGAATGATCGCGTGTCCGTTTGCGCCCTCGCCCAGCCGCAGAAGACTGGTGTCCACACCCGCCGTCTGCATTTTATCGAGCAAAAACTGCGCCTCCGCGCCGTAGAGTCCCGCGTGGTAGACCTCTGTGCCGGCCTTGGCCAGCGCAATGGACTGGTTGAGTCCCTTGCCGCCGCAGCCGGCCGTCAGCGTCTTGCACGGCGCAGTCTCGCCGGGTCTGATAAAATGTGCCATCTGATAGACATAGTCGATATTCAAAGAACCAAAATTCAGAACCTTCATTGAAAAAGCCTCCTGCGTTTATTCTGCGTGTATCATATCACATCGCCGCGCGCGGCTCAATGGTTTTTGCGGTATTCCTTCGGAAGAACGCCGAAATACTCCTTGAAGGCCGCTGTAAGCTTGCTCTGGCTCTCATAGCCGACGGCTCTTGCAATCTCCGCCACGGACTCGTCAGTCTCCCGCAGCAGCTGCGCGGCCCGCCCCATGCGGTGCTCCTTCATGTGCGCGGCAAGAGATGCGCCGTAGACGGATTTGAAGACCTGCTTGAGGGTCGTCGGGTTCATCAGATACTGATGTGACAGCTCCTCGATCGTTACGCGCGTGTCAAGGTTCTGCGTGAGGAATGCGTGTACCTCGTGGACAATGCGCACCTGCTCGGAGGAATCGTCCGGTGTGTCCGTCTCGTCCGTTCCCCGCTGACCAAGCCAGAGAAGCAGCGCCTGCGCCCCGAGTCTGCGCCAGGAACGCGCCGTCTTTGCGCTTTGGCCATAGAAAGCGTCGAGAATCCCGCGCAGCGCATCGTCCGGGGAAATGCGCGTCATGGTCTCCTGCGCGCAGTACAGATCATACAGCCGCTCGGCCGTCACATCCGCGCCCAGAAGACTCTCGGGCGGCTGCTCGGTGAGCTTTTTGAGATCAAACCGCAGGCAAAAGCCCGCAAAGCTCTCGTCCGGCTCGATCGTTCCAGATAAGAACCCTCCCGTCTTCCAGACGGCAAGCTCTCCCGCATGCAGGCTCTGCGATTGGCCGGGTTCCATGCAGAAGCGCAAGCTTCCCCGGCGGCAGACATAGACCATCAGCTCGCCCTCTGCCGCGACCATCGCGGCGGAAGCGGCAGGGAGATCGAAGAACCATGCGCCCGGAAAAAGCTCCGCGCCCTTCGCCTCCTGCGAAATTTCCAGATGCTCCCGGCAGCAGGCGCAATCGCACTTATGCTCCATGGCGTGCATCCTCCTCCGGGCAGGCAATTTCCATGACTCGCTCGATCATCTGATGAAGAAGCCTTGCCTGCGCGGTATCGGCCGCCCGATAGTAGACCTCTTTTCCTTCCCGGCGCGAGACGATGAGGCCGCTTGCCTTCAGCGCACGCAGATGGTGCGAGACGGCGGGGCTCGACATGTCCATCATCGCCGAGATGTTGACCACGCACGGCTCACAGTGACACAGCAGCCAGAAAATCCGCACGCGCGTCGCGTCGCCCAGCTGGCGGAACACATCCGCGATGATCTGAAATTTATCGGTCTTCTCCAGTTCCCGGCGCAGCGCCGGAAGCTGCGTTTCTTCGCCGTGATGGTGCGGCAGGTGCAGGTCTTTCATGGTACTTCCTCCGTTTTCGCCCGATTGGAAAAGCTTTTCGCCCCTTTGGAAGGGAGTCTCCGGGGCGGCTTGACTTCTCCCGATAGCTGCATTATACTACGGCCATAAAGATTAAACAAGTGCTTAATGCTTTAAGCTATGTAGAAAAGGAGAACCTATCATGAAAAAGACCTATGCAATTGAAGTCGACTGCGCCAACTGCGCGAACCTGATGGAGCAAGCCGCCAACAAGACCGAGGGCGTTTCGAAGGCAACCGTCAATTTCATGACGCAGAAGATGATCGTAGAATTCGCCGACGGCGCGGACGCAAAGAGCGTGATGAAGGACGTTCTGAAGGCCTGCAAGAAGGTCGAGCCCGACTGCGAGATCGAATTATAAGCATGTTTCCGGTTGCGCCCCACGAATGGGGCGCAGCTTTTGACCAAACGATTAAACACTCACTTAATTATAAAAGGAGCTGCTCTCCATGACGAAGAAACAAAAAAAGATGCTCACGCGCATCATCATCTGCGCCGTGATGCTCGTCGCCCTGCAATTTCTCCCCATTACGGGAATTCCCCGGTTCGCGCTCTATCTGGCCGCGTATCTTGTCATCGGCTACGACATTCTCAAAAAGGCCGGCAAGGGCATTTTAAACGGCCGGGTGTTCGATGAAAACTTCCTGATGGCCATCGCCACCGTCGGCGCGTTCGCGCTGGCGATTTACGAAAAGAGCGGCGACTACAACGAAGCCATCGCCGTCATGCTGTTCTACCAGATCGGAGAACTCTTCCAGAGCTACGCCGTCGGCAAGAGTCGCAAGAACATTTCCGCCCTTATGGATATCCGCCCAGACTACGCGAACATTGAGGTGGACGGCAAGCTCGAAAAGGTCGACCCGGATGAGGTCGCGGTCGGCTCCGTCATCGTCGTACAGCCGGGCGAAAAGGTGCCGCTCGACGGTGTCATCATCAATGGCACATCCACACTCAACACCAGCGCCCTGACGGGCGAAAGTCTCCCGCGCGACGCAAAGACCGGCGATGAGATCATCAGCGGCTGCATCAACATGACGGGCGTTTTGAAAATCCGGACAACGAAGGAATTCGGCGAGTCGACCGTCTCCAAAATTCTCGAGCTGGTTGAAAATTCGAGCTCCCGCAAGTCCCGCTCTGAGGACTTCATCGCAAAATTCGCACGCATCTACACCCCCGCCGTCTGTTACAGCGCGCTGGCCCTTGCGGTATTGCCGCCGGTTGTGCGGCTCGTGATGGGCCTCACGTCCGAGTGGGAGCAGTGGCTGTACAGAGCCCTGACGTTCCTCGTCACAAGCTGCCCGTGCGCGCTTGTGGTAAGCATTCCCTTGAGCTTCTTCGCCGGCATCGGCGGGGCGAGCAAGGAGGGCGTTCTCATCAAGGGATCGAATTACTTAGAGACGCTTTCACAGGTCAAAACTGTCGTCTTCGATAAGACCGGCACCTTGACCAAGGGCGTGTTTGAGGTCAGCGCCGTCCACCATAGCCCGATGGAGCAGGAAAAGCTTCTCGAGTACGCAGCGCTCGCCGAGTGCGCCTCGTCCCATCCCATCAGCAAGAGCCTGCAAAAGGCGTACGGAAAAGAGATCGACCGCAGCCGCGTCACGGACATTGAAGAGGTCAGCGGCCGGGGCATTCTCGCGAAGGTCGACGGCATTCCGGTCGCCGCCGGCAACCACAAGCTCATGGAGCAGCTGGGCATAGATTTTATCGACTGCCACAGCCCTGGAACGATCATCCATATGGCCGTCGATGGGAAGTACGCCGGGCACATTGTGATCTCCGACGTGGTAAAGCCCAACTCCAAAAAGGCTATCGAGGCACTCCACCGCGCGGGCGTAACGAAAACCGTCATGCTGACGGGCGATGCGAAAAAGGTTGCGGATTCCGTCGCAAAGGAGCTCGGTGTGGACGAGGTTTACTCCGATCTTCTGCCCGCGGGTAAGGTCGAGAAGGTCGAGGCCCTTCTTTCCCAGCAGTCCGGCAAGGCAAAGCTCGCCTTCGTCGGCGACGGCATCAACGACGCGCCGGTTCTCTCGCGTGCCGATATCGGGATCGCCATGGGCGCAATGGGCTCTGATGCGGCCATCGAAGCCGCCGACATCGTTCTCATGGACGACGAGCCGCTGCAGATCGCAAAGGCCATCAAAATCTCGCGCAAGTGCATCGGCATTGTCTATCAGAACATCGTCTTTGCCCTCATGGTGAAGTTTGCCTGCCTTGCGCTCGTTGCTTTGGGCGCTGCGAACATGTGGGCGGCTATCTTTGCAGATGTCGGCGTGATGGTCCTCGCGGTCCTCAACGCCATCCGCGCGCTGCGTGTGCACAATCTGTAAGCGTACCAAAACGCTCCCCTGCGTCGATGCTGACATCGGCGCAGGGGAGCGTTTGCGTGTACCGAAAAACAGATGCTTCCGCCGGGAGGCGTACAGCTGCTCAACGTGAATACCCTGGAAGCAGAGGGCACAGCTACTGTTCGCTTAGAATTTCATCAAGGGAAAAGGTTTCTTCCGGCTGATAGCGGGATGGGTCGAGCTTTGCGCCGAGAAATAGGACCAGACTGTCCGGCTGCGCGGTGAGCTGCCGCTTCTGCGTGGGGCGCAGGCGTTTGATGGCGGCCTCCAGCACGGACGCTTCGCTTCTCGTCTCCGCCGACCAGAGCGCCTCCAGAGCTTCGACGGGGTGACTCTTTGTGTACTTTGCGCCCGCGGGAAGGTGCAGGACGTGCTCTCGCATGCGGCGGCGGGGGTCGGTCGTGATGCCGGTATAGCGCGAGCCATCCTTGCAGCGGACGATGTAGATATAGTATCTCAAAGCTTCAAAAGCGCGCCGCAGACGGCGGCAAAGCCCGGAATGTCCAGCGTTTCGCCGCGCACGGTGGGGGAGAAGCCTGCGTCTTCGATGGCGGCGGCAATCTGCGGCTTGGAATATTCGCCGAAGCCGGCCGACAGGGCGTTGAGTAACGTCTTTCTGCGCTGGGCAAAGCTTGCCTTCACGACGCGGAAGAAGAGCTTTTCATCCGGAATTTCGCAGGGGGGTGCGGCGCGCATCGTGAGCTTTAAGACACTCGAGGTGACCTTCGGCTGCGGAATGAAGCACGAGGGCGGCACGTCAAAGAGGGGCTCGGGCTCCGCGTAATACTGGCAGAAGACCGAGAATGCGCCGTAGTCTCCCTTTCCGGCGGGCGCGCAGATGCGCTGGGCGACCTCTTTCTGCACCATGACCGTCACGGCCTCAAACGCGCGGCTCTCAAGAAGCGCGGCCAGAACGGGCGTTGTGATATAATAGGGAAGATTCGCGCAGGCCATCGGGCGAAGCGACTGAAACTCCGCCTGCACCAGAGTCTTGATATCCGTTTTCAGAATATCGCCGAAGATGATCTCCAAATTTTCGTTTCCCGCCATCGTCTCGGCGAGCACCGGCTGCAGGCTGCGGTCGACCTCGACGGCCACGACCTTTTTCGCGCTCCTGCAAAGCTGCTGCGTTAAGGGCCCGATACCGGGGCCGACCTCCAGAACGCCGCAGGTGTCGTCAATTCCGGCGTCCAGAACGATCTCGCGCGGGACCCAGCTCTGCGTCAGAAAGTTCTGGCCCTTGGCCTTGGAAAAGTGGAAGCCGTGGCGGGTCAAAAGCGCTTTGATGTCGTTGATATTACAAAGATCCATAGAAACCTCGATACACATGTTAAAATACAGGAAACTGCCTTTCGTCTATTGTAGCAGGCGAAAGGCAGTTTTTCAATTGCGTTCTTTATTGCGCGGTCTCGGATTCGGCGGTGGCGCGGATGTAGACCTCAACGTTCTGCGCGCCCCAGAGGATGCAGTCGTTATAGGAATCCTGCCCCATGTAGATATCGATCACGTTGGGGTTGGCTAACATGTTGGAGCCCGTGTCCTCGGCGATGAAATCGCCCGCGAACGTGCCGTCCTCCAGGTAAAGCCAGACCTCCGTACCGTAAGGGATGACGTAGGGGTTGACGGCCAGCGTCCGGCCGACGGTCGTCTGCGTACCGGTCGAGGTCTGGCCGGTGACGCAGTAGGCGGTGGCGATGAAGTCTCCAAGCTTGACAAGATCGTCCGGGCGCTCGTGGTCTGCCTTCGTGGCTCGCGCGATGGCGTTATCCGCTTCGGGCGCGGGCGTTTCCTCGGCGGCCTCCTCCGCCAAAGGCTCCTCCGTGACGGACGCTTCCTCCGCCAAAGGCTCCTCCGTGACGGCTTCTTCCTTGACGGGAAGCGCAACGGTTTCCAGTGCCAGCGGCGTTACGACGGCGGTTTCGGCCTGTGCGGATTTTGCCGCGGGCGCGGACTGCGTCTGAACAGTTTCGGCACGTTCCGGCAGGGAAATGGACTCTGCTTTTGCCTGCGCATTGGGGAGCAGCAGGCAGCCCGCCAGCACGCAGACGGCCGCGGCGCAGGACTTGATCCTTGCTGTCAGCATCATTGCAGCAACACTCCTTTCAGAAATCGGAAACATGATAGAATACATGATTACAAAATAGATACAAACCGGTTACGAACCGGTGCTTGTTTGTACATTATACCGATAATCTGAGAAAAGTCAAGAGAAATATGCAAAATCATGAATAAACAGGATTATTTTGCATAGAATATATTGCTGCGTGCATGGCGAAATAGTAATATTCTTGTTGAAAAAGTAAAGAATTTATGACAAAAACGTGAATTTTGTGACAAATTAGTAAAATTTGCGTTTTTTCAGCAAACGCATTTGACACGGGCCAAAAAACGTGCTATAGTCTCTACGTTACAGGCATGGAGAAAGAAATGTCCCGTCCATTGCGGCTCGCAGAGAGAGGCTCACATGGTGCAAGAGTCTTGGGCTTGCGGGATTGGGATACCGCTTTTGAGCCGCGCGGCAGAAAGGAAATCCCCCAGTAAGCTGCGCCGGGCCCTCCCGTTACAGAGGTCACGAGCGACGGATTTTTCCGTAAGCAGGGTGGAACCGTGGAGCGTTGCCGCTTCACCCCTGAATTTTAAGTCGGGGGTGAAGCGTTTTTCTTTACCCCAAAGAAATTGGAAGGAGACAAAAACCATGGCAGAAAACAATGAATTCTCGTTTGAAAACGAGGCCTATCGCAAAACCTACTGGCACACCTGTTCGCACGTTCTGGCGCAGGCCGTCAAGCGGCTGCATCCGGAGGTCAAGCTGGCCATCGGCCCTTCGATCGACAACGGCTTCTATTATGACTTCGACGCGCCGTTTGCCTTTACGCCGGAGATCATGGAAGAGCTCGAGGCGGAGATGCGCAAGATCTGCAAGGAAAAGCTGAAGCTTGAGCGCTTTGAGCTGCCGCGCGAGGAAGCCATCAAGTATATGGAAGAGAAGAACGAGCCCTACAAGGTCGAGCTCATCAACGATCTTCCGCTTGACGCGCACATCTCGTTCTACACGCAGGGCGAGTTTACCGATCTCTGCGCCGGCCCGCACCTCGACTCGACCGGCCGCATCAAGGGCAACGCCATCAAGCTGACCGCCTGCAACGCGGCCTACTGGCGCGGCGACTCCAACCGCCAGACGCTCCAGAGAATCTACGGCGTGGCCTTCCCGAAAAAAGAGCAGCTCGACGAGTATCTTGCCAGAATCGAAGAGGCCAAGAAGCGCGACCACCGCAAGATCGGCAAGGAGCTCGGACTTTTCATGCTGACTGAGGAAGGCCCCGGCTTCCCGTTCTTCCTGCCGAAGGGCATGGTGCTCAAGAACACGCTGATCGACTATTGGCGCGAGGTGCATAAGCGCTACGGCTATGTCGAAATTTCGACCCCGATGATCCTCAACCGCCGCCTGTGGGAGCGCTCGGGTCACTGGGACCACTACAAGCAGAACATGTACACCACCGTCATCGACGGCGAGGACTACGCCATCAAGCCCATGAACTGCCCGGGCGGCATGATGGTCTACGCGAGCGAGCCGCACTCCTACCGCGACCTGCCGCTCAGAGTCGGTGAGCTCGGTCTGGTCCACCGCCATGAGCTCTCCGGCGCGCTGCACGGCCTGTTCCGTGTGCGCTGCTTCACGCAGGACGACGCGCACATCTTCATGACATGGGATCAGATGAAGGACGAAATTAAGAATGTCGTCAAGCTCTTCGACGAGGTCTATTCGACGTTCGGCCTGTCCTACGCCATCGAGCTGTCGACCATGCCGGACGACCACATCGGCGACGAGAAGGACTGGCGTTTCGCGGAGGATACGCTGAGCGCGGCTATCACCGAGATGGGCAAGAGCTTTACCGTCAACGCAGGCGACGGCGCGTTCTACGGCCCGAAGCTGGACTTCCATCTGGCAGACTCCCTGGGAAGAACGTGGCAGTGCGGCACGATCCAGCTCGACATGCAGCTTCCCGAGCGCTTTGAGCTCGAATACACCGGTGAAGACGGCCTCAAGCACCGCCCGGTCATGATCCACCGCGTCGTGCTCGGTTCCATCGAGCGCTTCATCGGCGTGATCACCGAGCATTTCGCGGGTGCGTTCCCGGTCTGGCTCAACCCCGTGCAGGTCAAGGTGCTGCCCGTGACCGACCGCGCGCTCGACTATGCGAACAAGGTTGCCGATCAGCTGAACGCGCAGGGGATCCGCGTGGAAGTCGACGCGAGAAGCGAGAAGATCGGCAAGAAGATCCGCGAGGCAACGCTCGGCAAGGTGCCGTACATGCTCGTGGTCGGCGACCGCGATATGGAAAACGCAACCGTCTCCGTCCGTACGCGCGGCGGCGAGGATCTTGGCGCAATGAGCCAGGAAGACTTCGCGGCCAGAGTGCTCGACGATGTGAAGACGAAGCGCATTTGGTAAAGTATCAATGAAAAACCGGCTTCCCGAAGCTTCGGGGGGCCGGTTTTTATGCTGTATGGTGCGGATATCTCCGCCTGCCCAATTTTGCGTAGGGGGCGATTGAGCACATCGCCCCGTTGGGTACCATCGAATTTGCCGAAGATTTCCGTAAAATCGGGATTACGCGCCGGGTCGATGTGGGCATCGACCCCTACGAGCATCCCGGAAGTGCCCGCAAACTTGTTGGGGCGGACAGAGTCGTCCGCCCCTACGGAGTTATGTGAATGGATCAGTCCACGTCCTTGACGACCTCATCTAAAGGCTCGTCGAGGCGCTCGGGGTGCTGGAGGAATTTTTTCATGTGCTTGAGGGCGGTTGCAAAATAGAAGCCGTCGCAGATGCGCTCGTCGGTGTTGACGGTGAAGTCGATGTACTTGCGCTGGACGAGATTGCCCTCCATGTCAATTTCATTCTTCCGATACTTGCAGCCGAAGGCGCAGAAGACCGGGAGGTTGCCGAAATCATAGAGGTGATGGACGATCGGCGGAATGCCGAGCGAGCCCATGGAGGTAAAGAAGATCGAGCCGTGGAACGGGCTGACCTCGAGTAAGAACTTCGGAAGAAGACCAAAATAGTCCGCGACCTTCAAAAGCCAGACGACGAACTTAAACACAATGCCCGGAATGAGGGACAGAAGCTTCGCCGTCTTATCAAAGTCGCTTGCGTCGGAGGCCTCTTTGATGCGCGTGACCTGCTCGGTCATCTTGCGGTAGATATCCTCGACCGAGTCGGTGGGCGTCAGGTGGAGCTTCATCGCGCTCTCAGGAGCGTCGGTGGACATCTCCTCCTTGACCATCATGCAGAACTGGATATCATCGCCGCGGCTGTAGACCTGCTGGCCGGATAAGAAGCGGTTGAGCGCCGGGTATTTGGCCACGGTGCGCACGTAAGCTGCTAAGAACACATGCGTAATGCCGAAGCTTGTAAGCCCCGCGCGGCGCTTTTCGCGGATGTAGCGCTCCATGGCGGTGATCTCCACAGAGTCCCGCACGAAGTTGGAAGACCCGACGCGCGTCGGCATGATGTAGTTTGCGACGATCTGCACGGGGTCCAGCGTCCGGAGCTTGCGGCCGTCCACGCGGTCGCCCCAAGTGGGGTGGTACTTTCCGTCGGCGTGCGGCTGCATGGCAAGAACGGCAAAAAAGCCGCCCGTCAAAAACAGAAGCTCCGGCAAAAAGCCCACGCGGCCAGACCAGTTGCCGCCGGTAAAGGCCATGCGGTGTGTGTAGGCAAGAACGGCGATCGCGGCAGCCAGCAGCAGAACCAACGCCCAGTTGTTGCGCAGGCGACCGGAGACCGTCACGGCGTAGAGCCCTGCCATGGCAAGGTACGCGACCCAGAACACAAAGCGCAGGCTCAGACTCGGAAGAACCGCTGACACGCGCACGCTGTAGTAGATGGCGAGCATGAAGGCCGGAATGGCGGTACGGTAGAACCGCTCTTCGCCGCCAAGTAAGATCATCAGCACAAAGATCAGGCAGGCCGCAGCCGGAAGCACAATCTGGAACCACACCGTCGATGCATCTGCGCCTTTCCCGCAGGAATATGCGATGCGGAGTGCTGCCGAAGCCGTCATGACCAAAGCGCTCAGCCAGACAAGAAAGCTCTTGCGGCTGACATAATAAGACACTCTTTTTTCCATAGCTTTATCATACCAAGCGGCGGAAGAAAATGCAAGGGTGCATCTCGAGTCCGACGTGTTTGCCGGAATTCGGATGCACCCAAGTGTTTTTTTGATTCAGAGCAGCATCAAAAGCGTACCGCCGACGAGGACCGCAAGGCCAAGGGCGGATTTTTTCGAGAGCTTCTCGTGAAAGACAAGGTAGGAAAAAAGGATCGTCACGAGAATGCTGAGTTTGTCGATGGGCGCGACGACGCTTGCCGGGCCATCCTGCAGGGCCTTATAATAGCACAGCCAGCTGCCGCCGGTGGCGAGCCCTGACAGGCAGATAAAGCCGAGCTCGCCCTTCGGGACCTCGCGAAGCTTCGCGCTTTTTCCGGTCACGAAGACCATCATCCACGACATCACGAGCACCACGCCCGTGCGGATGGCTGTGCCGAGGTTCGACTCGACACCGGAGATGCCGACTTTGCCGAGAATGGACGTTAAGCTCGCGAAGACGGCAGAGCCCGCCGCGTATAAAAGCCAGCTCGCGCTTTCCTTTGCAGCGCCGGTCGATTGCTTTTTTTCGATCATGAGATATGTGCCGATGGCAATGAGCACAATACCGACGCCCTTTGTGAGGCTCAGGCTCTCGTGGAGGAAGAGGACGGCGAGCAGAATGGTGAGAACGGTGCTCGATTTATCGACGGGGACGACCTTGTTGATGTCGCCGATTTGCAGCGCGTGGAAATAGCACAGCCAGCTTGCGCCGGTCGCAAGTCCCGAGAGCACCAGAAACAGAAGCGTCTTGCCGTCAATGCTTGACAGCTGGCTTTGCGAGCCGACGATGAAGACCATCAGCCACGAGAAAAGCAGAACGACGATCGTCCGGATGGCGGTTGCAACCGTCGAGTCCGTTTTGCGGATGCCGCACTTGGCGAGCACCGCCGTCAGCCCCGCAAACAGCGCCGAGCCGAACGCATATAAAATCCACATGATGCGCCATCTCCCTTTCAATTTGGACCGGCAGGGCGGAATTTTCCGCAACAGCGTGCTCTGTGCGGCTACTATTGTAGCACGCTCGAAGCAAAAAGGAAGAGGCGGGCGAAAAAATTACGGCTCGTCCGGGTCAAAGCACTCGAAAATGCCGATGGAGCCCGCCTGCTCGGCGTTTAGAAGGTCTTCTTTTCTGCGGATCGTCCAGCTGACCTCCTGAATGCCCCAGAGCGTCCGGCAGAGCGTGGGGGAAAGGGCTTTGCGGTCTTCAAACTTGTAGGCGATGAAGTCCGGGCGCGTGAGAAAATTCAGAAGCATATTGCCTGCGATCACGCGCTTATAAAACGGCAGGCCGGACGGGTCCTTGCAGAAATTCATCGACAGCTGGCCGCGGCAGATCTCGGGGCGGAGCTTCTTGACGTCCAGCACACAGAAGGGGTCGAATGATTCAATGCAGAACTTGCCCTTATAAGAATCCAGCCGCTCACAGACAGCTTTCGTAAGCGCATAATGGTTGCCATTTGCGCTCTTGAGCTCGATGATGAGCGGCGCTGCATCCTCAAACAGCGCAAGCACCTCATCGAAGAGCGGGACTTGCTCGTCCGTTCCCTCCAGGCGGAGCTTTTTTAATTCCGGAAGCGTCAGGTCCTCGATTATGCCGGAAACGCCTGCGCAGCGGGAGAGGTCGGAGTCGTGGAACACAGCGAGCGTACCGTCTTTGAGCAGGTGCACGTCGAGTTCTGCACCCCAACCGTGGTCGATCGCGCGGCGGAAGGCGGGAAGGCTGTTTTCGGGAATTTGCGGCTTGTCGTGATAGCCCCGGTGACAGAAGCGCTGATGGCGGAATGTTTTCCAGAGCGGGTGATTGCGCCGGCCTTGCAGGGTAAGAAGATACAATGCGGCAAGCACCAGAAGAATGATAAGTACGGTAAGCATAAAAACGCCTTCTTTTATAAATTAGTCGATATCTTCGAATGCGGAAAGACCGGTTTTGGCCTCGGCCTTGCCGTCTCCGTGGCGCACGAAGCACATGGTGACGAAGGATAAAGAGACGAAAACGGCCGCGTAGGGGAAGAGAATCTTGTAGCTGATATTTCGCATGAGCGTTCCGGCGAGCACCGGGGTCACGACCTGCGCGGCCATGGAGGCGGTGTAGTAGTAGCCGGTAAACTTGCCGATATCTGAGCCCCGGCACATCTCGACGACCATTGGAAGAGAGTTCACATTGATGGCCGCCCACGCAAGCCCCACGAGCGCGAAGACGAGGAACATGACGGCGTTGATGGAAGAAAAGTGCGTCGTGAGCACATAGCCGAGCGCAAAGCATGCGGCAAGTAAAAGTACGCCCAGCTGGATGGTCTTCTTGCGCCCGATTTTGGAGGCCAGCGCGCCGACAGGAATGTAGGAGACGATTGCGCCGCCGGTCGCGATGAGAAGGCACGTAGAAGCGCCGCCGAGGCCCTGCCCCATGACGCTTGCGACGTAGGTCGTGAACCAGGTGGTCACGCCGTTATAGCCCGCGAACCACAGGGCGATGGACGCGAGCAGAAAGCCGAGGCTTTTTTTGACGGGCTTGGGGAGCACCTCGTGGCCGGAAGCGTCGGTTTCGGCAAGGTTCCATTCGGGGTGCTGCGCCTCCAAGTCCTGATTTTCCTTTGCGAGCTTTGGCTCTTTGATCGTGAGGAACAGAACGCCGACGGAGACGAACATGATGGCCGAGACAATTAGGAACAGCGGCTGATAGTCGAGACGGTCCGCCTTTGTAAGGCCCATCGCGTCCAGACGCTTCTGCGAGTATAAAATTGCCGCAACGCCAAGGTACACCATGCCGCCGACGGCGCCCATGAGGTTGATGATGGCGTTCGCGCGCGAGCGAAGAGGCTTCGGCGTGAGGTCCGGCATAAGCGCGACGGCGGGGGAGCGGTAGGTTCCCATGGCGATAAGCAAAAGGCCGAGGACGATGACAAAGCTTACCGTCTTAAAGGAAGAAGGGGCGACCGCGTAGCTGTTGTCGATCAGCGGCAGAAGGTTCATGAGAAGAACAGCGCAGCCGGTTCCGAAGAGAATGTAGGGCATGCGCTTTCCGATTTTTGTGTTCGTCTTATCCGAGCGCGCGCCGAAAAACGGCAGGAGAAAGAGTGCGAGAATATTGTCCGCCGCCATAATCGCGCCGGAGAGGGTTTCGTTCATGTGGAAGGTTTTGGTGAGAATGAGCGGGATGACGTTGTCGTACATCTGCCAGAAGGCGCAGATGGACAAGAACGCGAGACCGGTTAGAATTGTGCGGCGGCTATTGAGCTTCATGCGTTCGCTCCTTATCAGAAATGTTGTGTTTTCGAACATGTCCATTATAGCGGCGCTGCGGTGATTTGACAAGCGCGTAAGGGGCGGATACAATAGGTGCATTGCGAAGGGAGCGTGAAGGATATGAGGCCGTTGCCGGAAAAATTGGGGGAGAAGCTTTGCATGTGGTACGACGCGGGGCATCGGGAGCTCCCGTGGCGGCAGGACAGAGAGCCGTATCACGTGTGGCTGTCGGAGATCATGCTCCAGCAGACGAGAGTGGAGGCCGTGAAGGGCTATTACGCGCGGTTCTTATCCGAGCTTCCGACGATCAGAGCGCTGGCCGCCTGCCCACCCGACCGGCTGACGAAGCTCTGGGAGGGGCTTGGATATTACAGCCGCGTGTGGAATTTGCAAAAGGCCGCAAAGACGATCATGGAGGAGTTCGGGGGAGAATTTCCTGGGACGTACGAGGCTGTGCGCGCGCTGCCGGGCGTGGGCGATTACACGGCGGGGGCAATCTGCTCGATCTGCTTTGATTTGCCGACCCCGGCGGTCGATGGCAATGTGCTGCGGGTGCTCTCCCGCGTGATGGAAGACGGCGCGCCGGTCACGAACCAGAAGACGAAAACTGCCTACCGCGCGGCGCTGCTTCCGCTTTATGAGGCGGGCTCACGCGGAAAGCTCACGCAGGCGCTCATGGAGCTCGGCGCGATGGTGTGCGTTCCGAACGGCGCGCCGAAATGCGAAATTTGCCCCCTACGGGATGTGTGCCTTGCAAACGCGCACGGCACGTGGGAAAAATACCCCGTAAAAGAAGCAAAGAAGGCGAAGCGGGAGGAAGAGAAAACGGTATTCTATCTCACATGCGACGGCTGCCTTGCCGTCCGGAAGCGGGAGAGCAAAGGACTTCTCGCGGGGCTTTGGGAGCTTCCGAACGTGGAGGGGAAGCTGGATGCGGCGCAGGCGCTTTTGTTTGCGGAAAAGGCCGGATGCGAGCCGGCGGAGCTTCTCAAAAGTGTCGAGCGGGTGCATGTGTTCACGCACATCATCTGGCGCATGCGCTGTTATTATATAGTATGCAAGGAGAAAAGCCCGGAATTTGTCTGGGCGGACGCGGAACGGCGCAAAACGGATGTGGCGCTGCCGACAGCGTTCCGGATGTTCGTCGAAGAGGAAATATAAAAGCATCCCCGTACAGAGGTTCTGTGCGGGGATGCTTCGTATCTTGGGAAACTCAGCCGATCTGCGGGAGGGTCGCGAGGCTTGCGGCCAGCTGCTCGTCGGTGGGGATGGTATCGGTCATGGTGCCGTTGTTGAAGGCTTCGTAGGCGTAGAGGTCAAAATAGCCCGTGCCGGTGAGGCCGAAGAGGATCGTCTTTTCTTCGCCGGTTTCCTTGCATTTGAGCGCTTCGTCGATGGCGGCGCGGATGGCGTGGCTGGACTCGGGCGCGGGGAGGATGCCTTCGACTCGTGCAAAGTACTCGGCCGCCTCAAAGACGCTCGTCTGCTCGACGGCGCGCGCCTCCATGAGCCCGTCGTGATACAGCTGGGAAAGCGTCGAGCTCATGCCGTGGTACCGAAGACCGCCCGCGTGGTTGGCAGAGGGGATGAAGCCGGAGCCGAGCGTGTACATTTTCGCCAGCGGGCAGACCATGCCGGTATCGCAGAAGTCATAGGCGAACTTGCCGCGCGTGAAGCTCGGGCAGGACGCGGGCTCGACGGCGATGATGCGGTAGTCCTGCTCCCCGCGGAGCTTCTGGCCCATGAACGGGGCAATCAGACCGCCGAGGTTCGAGCCGCCGCCGGCGCAGCCGATGATGATGTCGGGCTTGACGCCGTATTTATCGAGCGCGGCCTTTGCTTCCAGACCGATGACCGACTGGTGGAGCAGCACCTGATTGAGAACGCTGCCTAAAACATAGCGGTAGCCGGGCGTCGTCGTCGCGGCCTCGACGGCCTCGCTGATTGCGCAGCCGAGAGAGCCTGTTGTGTTCGGGTCTTTTTCGAGGATTTTCCGGCCGACGTTCGTCGTGTTGGAGGGAGATGGCGTAACGCTCGCACCGTAGGTGCGCATGACCTCGCGGCGGAAGGGCTTCTGCTCGTAGGAGCACTTGACCATGAAGACCTTGCAGTCCAGTCCCAGATACGCACAGGCCATCGAAAGAGCCGTGCCCCACTGGCCCGCGCCGGTTTCGGTCGTGACGCCGGTGAGTCCCTGCTGCTTGGCGTAGTATGCCTGGGCGATGGCAGAGTTTAATTTATGGGAGCCCGAGGTGTTGTTGCCCTCGAACTTATAGTAGATTTTTGCGGGCGTGCCGAGCTTTTTCTCGAGGCAATACGCGCGCACCAGCGGCGACGGGCGGTACATCTTGTAGAAATTACGGATTTCCTCCGGAATTTCGATGTACGGCGTGTCATTATCTAACTCCTGACGGACAAGCTCGTCGCAGAAGACGCCGCGCAGATCGTCAAAGCCCATGGGGTTGCCGGTTCCGGGGCTCAGCAGCGGCGCGGGCTTATTTTTCATGTCGGCGCGGAGATTGTACCATGCCGTGGGCATTTCGCTTTCGGAGAGATAAATTTTGTACGGGATTTCTTGAGACATGTTCTTGTCCACCTTTCTTTGAATTTGCACGGAAGTTTTTGCGGGACATTCCGGAAATACGAAAACCCTCCTGTCCCTACAGTACGAACTGCTGGGACAGGAGGGATAAAACTCCTGCGGTGCCACCCGGCTTGACGCTTGCGCGCCCTCTTTGCGTATGCCAATACATACCGGCCTTTTGTAACGGAGCGCCAACTCCGGCTCACCTACTGACTTCGGCTCGCCCTCAGAAGCCCATTCGGCAATCGCCTTGCGCCGCGCTTCCACCATCCGCGGCTCTCTTTGGCAAGGGGTGTGATTGCTTACTCACACTTCTTCACTGGTTTGATTGGCTAAACTCTACCACTTCGGTAGCTATTTGTCAAGAGAAAATTTTACGCCGGTTTTCTTTCGGGTTTTTCTGAAAATCTGCACGCCGGGTGCGCGGAAACGACCGATTTTTCCGGGAAGCTGTGTCAGAATGAGAACCGGAACGCGGGAACGGCTCGCGGGAAAAGAGGAATGGAGCATGAAATTTTTTCGGAAACTGCTGCTGGCGTTTTTGCTGTTGGCGGCCCTGCGCGTGCCGTGCTTTGCGCAGGAGGCGTTTCACGGGGCGTATTTGCAGGGCTTCCCGGACGGGAGCATAAGGCCGGAAAAGCAGGTGACGCGGGCGGAGCTGGCGGAGATTTTGAACCGGATGATGAGCCCGGACGCGCGGCAGGAGCTCACGTCGGAAAGCGCGTTCCGGGACGTCGGGTGCGGGCACTGGGCGTATGAAGCGGTCAGCGCGATGGCGGGGCTGCGGCTGATGCTGGGAGACACGGACGGAAATTTCCGCCCGAATGACGGCGTGACGGGCGAGGAGCTTTCCGTTATTCTCGAGCGCGTGCGCGCGCAGGACTCGGGGAAGGAGGCGCTTGCGGCGCTATCGAGCGGCTGGGCGGCGCAGGACGTGACGTTTGAGGCGGAAAACGGCTGGGTCATGGGGCTGCACGGCGCGGTATTTTCCAAAGAGCAGGCGCTTTCGCGGGCGGAACTGGCGGAGATTTTGAACCGGATTCTGGGGAGAAAACCGGAAGCCCTTTCGGATTTGCTTGTCGGCATGCCGCTTTTTTCGGATAACCTGGATACCGAAGCGCCGTATTTTCTCGCGATGCAGGAGGCGGCAATCGACCACACGGCGCGCGCCTGCGGCGATGGCGAGCGATGGACGGGACTGGGCTGAGAATACGGGGCAGTTTATATGCGCGGGGGAGCGTCCTCCGCGCGCTTTTGTATGGTTTTCGGATGGACAGAACGCGAAAAATCGCATATAATACAAAGACTTGAACGAAGACAAAGAAGATGATGGAGAAAAACGAATGAAACTACGAACAAGAATACTGGCGCTGATGCTCTGCGTGAGCGTTCTGTTGAGTCTTTGCGGGTGCCTGCCGATTCCGATTGTGCAGGACGCATTGGACGAGTTGCGGGAGGAACCGCAAACGGCGCAGGAGCAGACACAGGCAGAACCGGAAGAAGAGATCGAGACGTTGGCGGGTGACGGCTATTTTGAGCCGCTGGCGCGGGACGAGCGCTCCTATGATGAAATGCAGCTCGGAGAGATCACCTGCGAGGCTTACGCGCCCTACTGCGAGGCCATCACGAGAGCCGCGGAGGAAAACAGCCAGGAGGCGTTCCACAGGGCTTGCTTCGAGGCCGAGCAGATGCTGGTGAAAATCGACACGGCGGCCTCGCTTCTGGCGCTGGAGAGCGACCGGGACGCGACGGATGAGGCGCTTGCCGAGCGTGCGTTGCGGCAGACGCAGGCCTATTACGATGCGGCGGATTTGTATCATCAGACGCTGCACGAGATATCCGAGGGAGAACATTCGAGGCTTTTGAGCCGGGAATTTGAGACGTGGCAGGTCGAGATATTCAAGAGCTACGATCAGGAGTCCTCGCAGGAAAGCCTCGATCTCGGCGCGCAGGAGTCGGAGCTTGTGCGCCAGTACGCGGCTCTGAGCGCGCAGGAAGAGCTGGATGTTGACGCGGCGGCGGATGTGTATCTGGAGCTCGTAAAGGTGCGCTCCCAGATGGCGGAGCTTGCAGGAAGCGCTTCCTATGCGGACTACGCCTACAGCGCATTCTATTCGCGGGACTATACGCCGGAGGATGCGCAGAAAATCTGGCAGACGGCAAAAGAAGACTTTGCCCCGCTGCTTACCAAATACTCGGACGCACTTTCCCAGGCGCTTTCGGACAGCGGAATTTCTAGCACAGGCGGCATTACAGGCCAGAATGTGATCGACGCGCTTTTATACGGCACGGCGCGCATGAGCCCGGAGGTCCGCGAGGCGGCGGAATACCTCGTAGAGCACAGTCTGTATGATATTTCGTATTCGGAAAAGAAGCTGCCCACGGGGTATACGTCGTATCTGTATTCGTTTGACGTTCCGTTCATTTTCAACTGCCCCTACGATTCCTACGCGGATTACACGGATATGTTCCACGAGTTCGGCCACTGGCTGGCGGGCTATTACCACGGATCGGATGCGCTCTACGGCGTGATCGACTACGATCTGAGCGAGCTTCAGTCGCAGGGTATGGAGGTCATGTTCCTGCAATTCTACGAGGACCTGTTTGGAGACGATGCGGAGATTCTTCGCGCGCAGACGCTTTTAAACTTAGTATACAGTGTGGTCACGGGCGCGATGTACGATGAGTTCCAGCAAAGAATTTACGCCGAGTCCGATCTCACGAAGGACAGGCTTCTGGATATTTACCGCGAGGTCTACGCGAGCTACGGCTTCGAGCCATATGACGGGTATGAGTACGAGTGGACGGAGGTCATCCACAACTTCCAGCAGCCGCTCTACTACATCAGCTACGCCGTCTCGGCCATTCCGGCGCTGGAGCTCTATGCGCGCTTGGCCGAGAGCCCGAACGACGCGATGGATACGTATCTGCGCGTGGCGAGTATGTCGGACGAGGACTATTTCCTGACCGACGCGCTGCGCGAAACGGGGCTCACAAATTCCATGAAGTCTCCCATCGGGGACGTGATCGCGCAGGAGCTGGAGGAAAGCGGCGCGTTTGATATTTCATAAGACAAAGAAAGAGATGAAGAAAAGGCAATGAAACGATTGGGCGTCTACCTCAAGCCCTATACGCTCGAGAGCATTCTGGGGCCGCTTTTTAAGCTCTTGGAGGCGCTTCTGGAGCTGCTGGTGCCGCTGGTCGTGGCGGACATCATCGATACCGGTATCGGCGCAGGCGACAGCGGCTTTATTGTAAAGCGCTGCCTGCTTCTCATTGGACTGGGCTTACTTGGCCTTGCCAGCTCCGTGACCGCGCAGTATTTTGCGGCAAAGGCCGCCATCGGCTTTACGGCAAGCGTGCGGCACGCGTTGTTCGGGAAGGTGCAGAGCCTTTCCTACGCAGAACTTGACAAGCTCGGCACGTCGACGCTCATGACACGCATGACGAGCGACATGAATCAGGTGCAGACGGGACTGAATCTGGCGCTGCGGCTGCTGCTTCGGTCCCCGTTCGTGGTGTTCGGCGCGATGATCATGGCCTTTACGATCGATGTAAAGAGCGCGTGGGTCTTTGCCGTCATCATTCCGCTGTTGTTCGCGGTGGTGTTCGGCATCATGTTCAGCTGCATTCCGCTCTACAAAAAGGTGCAGGGGCGGCTGGACGGCGTGCTTGGCGCGGCGAAGGAAAATTTGGCGGGCGTGCGCGTCATCCGCGCGTTCGGAAAGGAAAAGCAGGAGACCGAGAGCTTTGAGAACAAGAGCGGGGAGCTTTTATCCTCGCAGCTGTTTGTCGGCAAAATTTCGGCGTTACTCAACCCCGTGACGTATGTGATGATCAACCTTGCCATCATCGCGGTGCTGCGCGTGGGCGGAGGACAGGTCTACAAGGGCATTTTGACGCAGGGACAGGTTCTGGCGCTTTATAACTACATGTCGCAGATTCTTGTCGAGCTCATCAAGATGGCGAACCTCATTCTCAGCATGACGAAGGCTGCGGCGAGCGCGAAGCGTGTGGCGGCGATCCTGGCGCTCGAGAGCAGTCTCAATGTGCCGCAGGAAAATCCCGAAGAACCGAAGGCTGCTCCGGCCGTCGAGTTTGACGGCGTGACGTTTACCTATCCGACGGGCGGCGCGCCCGCTTTGAGCGATATTTCCTTTACGCTCGAGCACGGCAAAACGCTCGGCATCATCGGCGGCACGGGCTCGGGCAAATCGACGCTCATCGGCCTTATCCCGCGCTTTTACGATGTGCAGAAGGGCAGCGTGAAGGTCGACGGCTGCGACGTGCGGCAGTATCCCTTGGAGACGCTCCGAAGAAAAATCGGCCTTGTGCCGCAGAAGGCGCTGCTTTTCAAGGGCACCATCCGGAAAAACCTTCTCTGGGGCGACGAGGGCGCGACGGATGATGAAATCCGGGACGCGCTCAAGGCTGCGCAGGCGCAGGAAGTCGTGGACGGAAAGCCGGAGGGACTTGATTACGAGGTCGAGACCGGCGGACGGAACTTCTCCGGCGGGCAGCGGCAGCGGCTCACGATCGCGCGCGCACTGGTGAGAAAGCCGGAAGTCCTGATTCTGGACGACAGCGCGTCGGCTTTGGACTTTGCGACGGACGCGGCGCTTCGGCACGCGCTCAGAGAGCTTCCGTGGAAGCCGGCAGTTGTCATTATCTCGCAGAGAACGGCCTCGATCCGGTTTGCGGACGAAATTCTTGTGCTGGACGACGGCAAGCTCGCCGGGCGCGGAACGCACGACGAATTGCTGCAAACGTGCGATGTGTACCGCGAAATTTACGAGTCGCAGTTTAAAAAGGAGGATGCAAGATGAAAGAGAAAGCTTCCTCTTCCAGGACCTTAAAACGGGTCATTCAGAACCTCGAGGGGCAGAAGCATCTGGTGGTGCTGAGCTTTCTGCTGGCGCTTGTGAGCGTGGCGGGAACGCTGTTTGTGCCGATCTTAGTTGGCCGGGCGATTGACGAAATTGTCGGGCCGGGACAGGTCGACTTCGGCGCGCTCGGGATGAACGGTGTGCAGATTGCCGTGACGGCGGGCGTTGTGGCGCTTAGCCAGTGGCTCATGAACATCATCAACAACAAGATTACCTTCTGTGTCACGCGCGAGGTGCGCCAGCAGGCGTTTTCGCATTTGCAGACGCTGCCGCTATCCTATCTGGACGCGCACCCGTCGGGCGAGATTGTCAGCCGGATGATCTCCGATACCGAGCAGTTCGCGGACGGTCTGCTTCTTGGCTTCACGCAGCTCTTTACGGGCGTACTGACGATTGCGGGGACGCTCGGGTTCATGCTGAGCTTAGACTGGCGCATTACGCTGGTCGTCGTCATTCTCACACCGCTGTCGCTTTTTGCGGCAAAGTTCATCGCGACAAGGACGTATGACATGTTCCGCATGCAATCAAAAACGCTCGGTGAGCAGACGGCTCTCGTCGGCGAGATGTTAGACGGTGAACGGGTCGTGCAGGCGTTTTCGCGGGAGGGCAGAGCCGTGGAGGCGTTCGACGAAATCAACGGGCGGTTGCAAAAATACACGCTGCGCGCGACATTCTTCTCGTCTCTGACGAACCCCGTCACCCGCTTTGTCAACAGCATCGTCTATGCCTGCGTGGCGCTGACGGGCGCGCTGGTGGCGGTCGCTGGCGGTATTACGGTGGGCGGTCTTTCCGTGTTCCTCAGCTACGCGAACCAGTATGCGAAGCCCTTCAACGATATTTCCGGCGTTGTGACCGAGCTTCAGAACGCGATGGCCTGCGCGGGGCGTGTGTTTGAGCTCATCGACGAGCCGTCGGAGACAGCGGACGCGGAGAGTGCTGTTACGTTGGAGCATGCCGACGGACGCGTGGAGCTCAAGAACGTCAGCTTCCGGTATGTAGCCGACCGGCCGCTCATTGAAGACCTCAACGTTTCGGTGCGCCCGGGCGAGCGTGTGGCGATCGTCGGCCCGACGGGCTGCGGCAAGACGACGCTTATTAACCTTCTTATGCGCTTTTACGATGTGAACGGCGGAGAGATCCGCGTCTCGGGCGAGAGAATTACCGATCTCACACGCCGGAGCCTGCGGCAGAATTTCGGTATGGTTTTGCAGGATACATGGATCAAAACCGGAACGGTGCGCGAGAATATCACGCTCGGAAAGCCCGATGCAACCGAAGACGAGATCGTTGCGGCGGCAAAGGCCTGCCATGCGGACGGATTTATCAGACGCCTTCCCGAAGGATACGACACCGTGATTACCGATGGCGGCGGGCTTCTTTCACAGGGACAGCGGCAGCTTCTTTGTATTGCGCGCGTGATGCTGGCGCTGCCGCCGATGCTGATTCTCGATGAAGCGACGAGCTCTATTGATACGAGAACCGAGCTCAAGATTCAGCACGCGTTCTCGCAGATGATGACCGGACGGACGAGCTTCATTGTGGCGCACCGGCTCTCGACCATCCGCGAGGCGGACGTGATTCTCGTTATGAAGGACGGGCACGTCATCGAGCAGGGCAAGCACGAGGAGCTTCTGGCACAGAACGGCTTCTACGCGAAGCTTTATAACAGCCAGTTTGAGCAGTAACAGACAGAAAACAGGGGCAGCGCGGAGCATTTTTCCGCGCCGCCCTTGCATTTTTGCCTGAGAATGGTACAATATGGGCAGAACATGGAGAGGAGCCAGCACTATGGCAAAGCGCATCACAAGAATCGTCCTGACCGGAGGCCCCGCAGCCGGCAAAACGACGCTCATCAGCCGCATTCTCAAGGAGTTCAAGCAGGACGACGGCTGGAAGGTGATTACGATCCCGGAGACGGCGACGGAGCTTATCTCGGGCTTCGGAATCCGCCCGTTCGGAAACTGTGTGTCGATGCTGGATTTTCAGTATTTTGTCATCGGAGACCAGCTGCATAAAGAAAGGCTGGCGCTCAAGGGCGCCGAGATGGTTCCGGAGGAAAACGTGCTCATCATTTATGATCGGGCGCTGTTTGACGACAAGGCGTATATCACCGACGAGCAGTTCCGGGACATTCTGGCCTATTTCGGAAAGACTGAGCAGGAGGTGCTCTCCGGATACGACGCGGTTCTGCACCTCGTGTCCTGCGCGAAGGGGGCGGAATTTGCCTATAACTTCGGAAACGAGGCGCGCTATGAGCCGCTCGAGACGGCAAGGGAAAAGGACGAGCTGACGCTCCGGGCGTGGCAGGCGCATCCGAATCTCCGCGTGATCGATAACTCCATCGACTTTGAAGATAAGCTTCGTCGGGGCATCCGCGCGATCTATGACTGCCTCGGCATGCGCGCGCCGCAGGAGGTCTGGCACAAGTATCTGATCGCAATGCCGGATGTGGAGAAGCTGCAAACAGAATTTTCGGCCAGCGCGATCGACATGATGCAGACGTATTTAGTTAAGACGCAGCCGAACGTCGTCCGCCGCATCCGCCAGCAGAAAAACGGGCAGGAATATCTCTATTTCTACACCGAAAAGCGTTACGCGGACAAGGATGCGTGGGAGACGGAAAAGCCGATCACGCAGAAAGAATACGTCCAGTATCTCATGGAGGCCGATACGGCGCTGCATGCGGTGCACAAGACGAAGTACCGCTTCTCGGTCGACGGGCAGCGGTTTGAAATCGATGTGTACCCCTTCAGCCAAGAGCGCGCCATCATGCGCGCCGAGCTCCCCGAGGGAAAGGAAGCGCCGGAGCTGCTGCCGGAAATCGAGATCCTGCGCGAGGTCACGGGCGACCCGGCCTACAAAAACAGCAGCCTGGCCAGAGAGCAGAAGCTGTAAACAAAGCGCCTGATGCGTCCGATTTTGCATAATTCCTCCGAATACTGCGTAGGGGGCGATGCCCACATCGCCCCGGCAAATGAAACCGATTTTACGGAAATCTCCGGCGAATTCGTACTTCCCTAGGGTCGATGTGGGCATTCGACCCCTACGCGTTTTTTGAAATTTGAACATATTAACATAGAAAATCCCGGATCGTATTGAACTGCACCCCATTTGTTAGACAGTATGATATACTATCTAACAAGTGGGGTGTTTTGCTATGCCAAAAGGAGTACCAAACAAAC
>ERZ1106963.646-NODE-646-length-48778-cov-35.385362_pt1 | contig 48778 bp, 63 predicted proteins | sample MGYA00403681_ERZ1106963 | MGnify/ENA primary metagenome ERZ1106963 (study PRJEB35170, sample SAMEA104062407) | human gut metagenome | biome: human gut; feature: human-associated habitat; material: faeces | place: Denmark | collected 2012-05-03 ...
ATAAGAGTCTTGAGTCTGCCCTTGCAAGAAGTGAGGAAATCCGAAAGAGTGTAGGAGGTACTTCCAAGAGAGATAAGAGAACACCTAAGAGTCCTACCAACCCGGCAACCTCTAAAGTTCAAGATGAAGAACTTTCCATGGAGTACATTGCTTCTTTAGACCCACGTTCACCGGAATACAAAGAGTTCCGTAAGAAGATGGGATTAAGATAAAGAAGGTCTCATGCAACCACACACATTAAAATAAATTTCAAGGAGGTAAATAGTGTGATGAACAAGAAAGCAAAAGATTTTATTTTTGCAGGATTTATCAGAAAAGCAGTTCTGAAAGCACATGCGGCTAATCAGATTACATCTGCAACTACGTCAGAAAATGGCGGTGTAAAGCTGACTGACGCAATCCGTATGGTTTATTCCAGAGAGATTGAGTTTAAGGCTTTACCTGTTATGCGTTTTGCACAGTTCGCAACAGAAAAGACCGAACTTGGTGTTGAACCGGGTCTGACAATTTCCATGATGACTTACAACAACCTGAAACTCGGTGGTAAGCTGACTGAGTTAGTTGATATGACAACTCAGGCTCTCAGCAGTTCCATGAAGCAGATTACAGTTACAGAGCATGGTAATGCTGTATCTAACTCTCGTCTGCTGATGGAGTCCTCTTTTGATGACATTATGGCAAGTACGACTACTCTGTTAGGTCGTGACTATGCTATGGTGCTTGACTGTGAACTGAGAGACACTGCCCTGTCTGGAACTAACATTGTGTTTGCCAACAAACAGGACGGTACAGCAGTTACACAGAGAGAAGACCTTGATGATACTTGTAAGATGAAGGTAAGTACAATCAAGGACGCTATTGAGATTCTTTCTACAAACAATGCTCCGAAGCGTGAAGGTGCTTACTGGATTTGTTTCGTACACCCTCACCAGAGTCGTGACCTGAGAGATGACCCGGCATGGATTAACACAAGTAACTATGGTAATCCCGAAGCCCTGTTTAACGGTGAGATTGGTCGTATTGATGACACTCGTTTCATTGAGACCACTCTTATGTGCAATGGTAAGGCGGCAACAACTGACCCGTCCTACAAGCAGGAGTTAGCAAAAGGGCAGGAGAGTAACAAGACTGACGTATATCAGGCTGTTATCTTTGGTGATGAATACTATGGTATCGCATGGTCTCTGCCTGTAGAGTTAAGAGACAACGGAGTAGAAGACTTCGGACGTAAACAGTCTCTTGCTTGGTACGCTATTTGGGGTACTGGTATTCTGAACAATGAGTATGGCGTTGTTATCGAAACCGCCTAAGTTTTAGGAGGTGTTACATATGGCTGTTACATCACAACAAAGAGAAAGGCTGAAAAACGCTCTGTTCTATGCACAGCAAAATCCTGATGAAGCGGTTGAAGCGTTACTTGCAGTTATTCAGGCAAGTAGCGGAGGTGGTTCTACAGTAACCGTTGACAACACACTCACAAAATCAGGTCAAGCGGCAGACGCTAAAGCTACTGGTGATAAGATTACTGCTCTTGAAGGAAGAGCAACTTTCACTCAAATGGCTACACAGGCGGACAGCACAGCTACAGGACAGGACGTTGACACCTTAAAGACCGATTTTAACTCCTTGTTAGGTAAGTTAAAAACAGCAGGTCTTATGGCAAATTCGTAACCAACATGGGGAAGGGAGAGCAAAATCTTCCCTTCCCAATTTTATTTTAGGAGGAATTTAAAATGGCAGTAAGAAAAGTAAACAAGAAAGAAGAAGAGACTAAGGTTGAAGTTACTACAGCAGTTGCAGAAGAGGAAGAAGTAGTTGAAGCAACTACAGAAGCCACAGAAGAGGAAGTTCCCACTGTTGAAGTTACTGAGCAGACAGAAGAGCCGGAAGTCAAAGTTGAAGTAGACACAGAGGTAGCAAAAGAGGAAGTACATGTTAAGAAGGACGTAAGAATCCGTGTAGCAAGAGACCACAGATGTTTTATCGGTGGTGAGATGTACGACCTGAAAGCAGGAAGTTGCTACAATGTTCCTGAGTTCGTAAAGAAGACACTGAACAGAGCAGGAATTTTAGCACCTCTGTAAGAAGTAGAAAGGTGGTTAAGTGATGGTTTTAACAGTTGATGAACTTCTTGAGTTATTAAGGAGTGCAGTGAATATCTCAAATGAAGAAGCCGGAGTTGAAGACTCTGGTTATCTTAATATGACTGATGAAGAACTTACCACCTTCTTAAAGTTAAGTATTTCAAAGGTCTATCCTTCGGCAGAAGATTTTGATGACTTACCTCCGGGGTCTGCATATCCTATTGTACTTATTGCAAAGAAAGAGTTGTATTTGAAACTTGCGGTGTTAAAGGCTAATCTGATTGACCTTACCGCAGACAATAACAACCAGTTAAAGCAATCACAGAGATTTTCTCACTATATGGCTTTAGCTGAAAATGCACAAGAAGAGTATGAAGATTGGGTTGAAAATGGTGGAGCAACAGTAGACCCCAATACAGGAATACAAGGTGTAACCACCTATAACACCATACGTTCCAAAAATCACTATTCATTGAGGAACTATGAACTCGGTCCAGTTCCGATTGTTCGTATCAAGATAGGAGAAATTACAAATGAGTCAGTAGCCTTTAGTTGGTCATCTTATAACAATGACCACTTTGGTAAGTACCTTGTGTACATTGGAGAGAAGCCTATAATTGATATGTATGCAGAAGGAATGAAGCCAGAAGATAAAGTGGCAGAGGGGTCAACACTTGTATTATCCACACTCAACTTTAGAAATACCAATAAGAAAGTCACAGGACTTAAACCTGATACACAATATTATTTGGCAGTTATTTCAGTTGAGAGAAATCAGTTATTCGGATATAAGCAAGTGACTTTTACCACACTTCCAGAAATGAGTGATGAAGAGGTTGATGTAGAAGACATTGGAGGTGAAGAGGGTGAATAAAGAGATACAAGACGCTTTTGTTGATGGAATCAATGAAGTATACTCTATCATGTTTACTGATGGAGTCAGTGACGGAGTGAAGTTGTATCTTTTAAATCCCTCAACCTCTGGTGGCTTCTATAAAGAGTCTAAAGTCAAGAGATACAAAACACCTGTTCTTCTTGTTGCAAAAGCACAGACAAACATGAAGGACAGAGGTGACGCAATAGCCGATAGTGAGGTTAAAGACTATCCAAAGTTCACAGTTACATATAAGTCCATGAGAGATAAAGGTGTTCCTTGTCAGAGTGAAGCTGATTGGGATAACCTTAAAAGAGGTTATATAGAATTTCACGATTCTTTCTATGAGATTAAGAGTGTGAAACCTCAAACTTTTGTGGAAGATGTGTTTTTAACTGTGGTGTTTGAGTGTGAGTACAGACCCGATGTTACAGGTGTTCTTGTAGAAGAAATACTTAACGAGGGTGGTGATTTAAGTGTCACTGAAACTTCAAATGACAGGAGATTGGAATAGAGCAGGTATTCACTTACGCAATATGGCTGTTAAGTTAAAACCTGAGTTTGAAGCAAAATTTTATGAAGACGGTCAAATGGTTCTTGAGAAGATGAAAGGACACATTTACAGTCAAGATTTAGGGTGGACACCACTTTCAGAACACACTGTAGAGTTAAAAGGTGGTGACACCACAATACTCATTGAGACTGGTCAGTTAGCAAATGGTCTTGAAGTGAGAAGAATTAAGTCTACTACCACAGGTTCTACTATCTTTGTTGGTGCTTCTCCATGGAAGTCACATGGAGGTGGTATGAAAATGAGTGAACTGATGATTTGGATTGAATACGGAACAGACCGTATGCCACCTAGACCACTTGTAAGACCAACTTTTGAGGAAGTGAAAGATATGCTTCAAAAGAGTTGGGAGGAACTGTTTAAGAGTATTGTTGAACCATAAGGAGGTAGCAATGTCAGCTAATGTTTGGAGTGAAGAAGTAGAAAGAGGTCTCAAACAAGAGATTTTAAATACAGTATTCTATCTGACTGACACTGGAATTAAAGCCCCTTTAACAGAAGACATGGTATTTGTTAGAGACCCCGAAGAAGATTTGAGGGAAGAACAGATACCATGTGTAACCATTACACCACTTTACAATAGGTTTGACGCAAGAAGATATAACCCTAATCCTGTTATTATGAGTAGGAATGACGAAGAAAACTTACTCACAATGCAGGATTCCGCTGTACCATTTAATCTCTTTTACCAGATTGATTTCTGGTCGAGATATAAAGAAGACATTAACCTTATGACAAGCACATGGTTAAGAAAGCATTTCCGACAGTTCAACCTTAAAGTGGTAGATGACGGAGGAACAGAAAGGTCTTCTAATGTAATCGTGAATGAGTCTTTAAGAGAGTCAGACCTTTTAAAGAACCAGAAAAGGTTGTTCCATTCCATAATTTCTTATGTGATATGGGTAGAATTAGATGACGAAGTAGGTTATAATGTCCATATGGTTGCAGAGAGAAATCTTAGTGCAGAACAGAAGGAAGGAGGAAACACCTAATGTTTGCAGTTAAGAACATCAGTACAAACAGAAAGTTGGTTTGTACACTGGCAGACAAGACAACACTGAGACTCTTTCCGGGGCAAAGTGTTAGTTTAAAAGACTCACAGGTAACTCCATACCTTGAGACTTTAGCAAAAAGTAAATTCAGGGTTATCACATTACAGCATAGTCCTGATAAAAAGGCTGAAAAGAGACAGCCTACAAAGACCGCTACAAAAGCGGAAGAAAATGATAAGGAGGAATAGATTATGGATTTTAACAGACCTGATGTATATATCCAAGACGTATCAACAGGTGCAAGTCCTATTCAGCAAGCAAGTTCCACAATCGGTATTCTGATTGGTGCTATGAAGAGTGGTCCGATTGGCGAACCTGTTTTAGTGTCTTCTTGGTCTGAGTTCATTCAGAACTTTGCAAGTGGTCTTGACACACCTTTTATGGCAAACAGTGACCTTCCGTATGCTGTATATGGTTTCTTTGCTAACGGTGGTAGTCAAGTTTATGTTGTCCGTGTTGCTTCTGACACAGCGGCGAAAGCAAAGAAAGTTGGAACGACAAATGCAGGTCTTACCTTTGAAGCAAAGTATGAAGGAGACATTGCTCCAAAGATTGAGATTAAGAAAAACGCTGATTGGGTTTCAAGCACAAATGAGGTGTTTGATGTAGTGATTACAATGAGCAGTTCTGATGATGGTGTTGCAACTATTACAGAAGTCACAAAGGACACCATTGTAGACGCTATCAACACTGATATGATTGCTTCTAACTGGATTGTTGCAAGTAAGACAGGAGAAGTTGCACAGCTTCAAGCAGAGATTATCACTCTTGCCGGAGGTAATGATGGTATTGAAGACCTTGAAGACGCAGACTTTGTATCTGCTTTAGAGGTTTGCAGTGTCATTGATGACGCTACCTTCTTAGGTATTCCAGGTGAGACTTCTAATACTGTGAATGACGGTATTATGACTTATTGTGACGCACATATGCTGTTCCCGATTTTAGATATGCCTGTAGGTTCTACAGTCAAGGAGACTAAAGAGTACAGAAAGTCCATCAGTGCTTTTGGTGGTATCCTTGCATATCCTTGGGGATATGTGTCTGACCCTCTTACAAATGGTCAGAAACTTGTTCCTACCTGTGGACACGTTATGGGTGTGTATTCCAGAGTAATCGGTGAACAGGGTATCAAGAAAGCCCCGGCAGGTGTTGACGCAGTAGTTAGAGGTTTCCTGTCTATGGAGAGAAAGCTGACTGACTCTGATGTAGGACAGCTTAACCCTGTTGGTGTAGTGTGTATCACTTCCAGAACAAATGCAGGTATTGTAATTTGGGGAGCAAGAAGTTTAAATGCAAAAGCAGATATGAGGTATGTAACTGATATTATTATCAATTACAACATCAAGAAATCTCTGTATGCAGGAACTCAGTTTGCAGTGTTTGAGCCGAATGACGAAACACTGTGGAGCAGAGTAACAGCTTCTTGTGAAGACTTCCTTGAAAACCTCAGATTACAGGGTGCTTTAAAGGGTACTGCGGAAGAAGCCTACTATGTAACCTGTGACAGTTCCAACAACACAGACGCAACTATTAACAATGGTTTCCTGTATGTTGAGATTGGTTATGCTCCTGTTAAACCTGCTGAGTTTGTGGTTATCAAACTGGCTCACTCCATGAACAGCGAATCTTAATAAGGAGGAATGAAACATGAATAAGTTATTTAGTATGGTAAAAAGTATCGCCATTTCAGCTATGGCGGCTCGTACTATTGAGTCTGACCCTTTACAGTCTTTCATGTTTAAAGTTTCCATTCCGGGTCTTCCTACTGGTGTAGGCTTTCAGAAAGTCGGAGGTCTGAGTAGAGAAGTAGAGGTTGTGGAATACTTTGAAAATATGTACGACCATGCACACAAACTTCCGGGTAGAGAGTCCGTCAGTGAAGTTACCTTTGAAAGAGGTATGTACGCTGACGATTATCTCCAAGGACTGTATGAGAAAGTGTTTAATAATAACACGGTTCGTAATACAGTAGTTATTCAGGTTTGCGACAGATTTGGAGCAATCAAGAGAGAGTTCAAGTGTGCAGAAGCATGGTTCAGCAAGTATGAGTGTGCGGATTTAGACGCAACAAGCAGTGATGTAATCATTGAAACACTCACAATGGTGTTTGAATACTTCCTGTAAAATTGAACAGTTGAATTATGAGCAGAAACCTTCCTATTGCATTAGGGAGGTTTTTGTTGTATGATAGGTATATCAAAATTTATAATAATGGAGGAATAAATTATGGCATTAAAGAAGACAAACAAAGAGGATATGACAAGTGTTGTTGACAGAATTGAAGAGGAAAACATGAGAAGTCTGAGTGACATTCCGACTGATGAAGACGGTGTTGTAAGAGATGTTCCACTTTTAGCAGGTGTTGAATATCAGGATCAACTTCTCAGAACCTTTTCTTTCCGTGAAATGACTGGTAGAGATGAAGAAGCTATCAACAAGCCGGACATTCGTTCCAATGGTGGTAAGCTGATTAACACTCTGCTTGAGAGAACAGTGATTGACATTGGTGGTCTTACCAGAAAAGAACTTGGTTCTTCTAAGTGGGGAGAGTTAATTCGTTCCATGACAGGAGCAGACCTTGATTACATGGCTATGAAAGTAAGACAGTTATCAAAGGGGAATGAGATTACTTTCACTCACACCTGCCCGAACTGTAAGACCAAACTCAAGACGATTGTAGGCATTGATGAATTTCCTATCATTCCTTTCAACGGAAACTTTACATATCCGTTTGAACTGCCGGGAAGAGGATATAAAGACGCTAAAGGAGTTGTCCATAAGACAGGTACTTTAAGACAGCTTACAGGTCTTGACAGAGAGATTGTATTCCCTCTGTTTAGAAAGAACAGTGCTTCTGCTACTACCATGCTTTTAACTCGGCTTATGAGTTTTGATGATGGTGCTGTAGTCTTCAATGACAAGGTAGCAGAAATGAGTTTAAGAGACAGAGAGTATTTAGAGAATTTAATTAAGGACAATGTTTTCGGTCTTGACACCAACCTTGAACTTACCTGTGATGTGTGTGGTGAAGACATTTCTGGACAGGTTGGTAGTTCTGATTTTTTCTAATGAGTTTCATGGCATTTATGGGAGAAGAACTTTTAGTCCTTTCTCCCATAGATGTTGCTCTACAGGAAATGCACAACCTAGCTTACTTTTATCATTGGAGCAGGAGTGAGTGTTGGGATATTCCATGTACTGAGAGAGGAATGTGGAATGATAAGATTAAAGCACAGATAAAAGCCGAAAATAAAGGTGGCAATAAAGGTGGTAACACTCCGAAGTCTTCTTATAAAGAATCACGATAATAAGAAGAAAGGAGGTTTACCCTCATGGATTTTGGATTAGGTTTAATCCTTTCCTTTACTGATAATGCTTCTGCCGGGATAAATAATGCGGCGAATCAGTTAATGCGTTTAACTGAAATGGCAGAGCAGTCTACAAATTCCATAAATCAAATGGCAGACCTGACAGCTTTAAGTTCGTTATCAGTAATGTCCGGGCAGTTGGGTGATACCTTCCTAAGTATGGGTGGTGCCATTACAGGTATGTTTCAAAAACTGCTACAAGGTACTATAGATACTGGTAGTCAGTTTGAAAGTTTGCGTATTACAGTGAACGCTTTAACTGGTGACGCAGAGAAAGGTCAGCAAGCAATTCAAAAGCTGATGAACTTTGCGGCAACATCACCTTTTGAAATCAATGACCTTACTGGTATGTTCACTACAATCACAGCGAATGGTCTTGACGCTTTTGCAACTCTCCAAGGAGCAAAAACAGGGTTTGAACAAGAACTGTTAGGCTTCATTGGAGATATTATGGCGTTTAGACCTGACGTACCTGCTCAACAGTGGGGAACAGCTATCAGAAATGCCTTTTCTGGTGAAGTACGTTCTCTTAAAGTAGCCCTTGACCTTAATCCAGAAGATATTATTGGAAGAGATTGGGGAGATACACCTGAACAGATAGCACAAGACTTTGCAGACTTAGCAGATAACTTAGGTATTGCAGGTCTTATGATGAAGAACATGGGAACATGGTCTCAGACACTTTCTAACGTGTCAGACCAGTTCACAAGGTTCTTCCTTGCTATTGCTGACGCAGGTGTATTTAATGATTTAAAAGAAGCCCTGTTTGGAATAACAGACGCTTTAATTTCTATTGATGACACTCAGTTAAATACTATTGCTACGGTGATTGCAAATAGTTTGAGTATCATTGTTAAACCTTTAGTCAGTGCAGGAAAAGCGATTGGTAATTTTATCAGATGGCTTACTAAACTGACTACCACATCACCAAAACTTGCAAAGTTCATTATTCAGGTAGTAGCAGTAACAGGAGCATTACTTACTTTCACAGGTGTTGCTCTTAAATTAGTTTCCTCATTATCTGGTCTTGCCACAGTGTTTATTGCTATGGGTGGCAGTTTTACCTCTATGAGAAGTATTCTTGTCGGAGGTATTAAAGCTATTGCTTCAAGAGTAGGACCTCTTGCTATTGCAGTAGGAGGTATGTATCTTGCATGGAAAACTGACTTTGCAGGTATGAGAACTTTAGTGACTGGATTTGTACAGCACTTAGGTAACTCATTTGCTACAGCCAGAAATGCTATCAACATGAGTGTTGGTGGTATGGTGAATGTAGTGACTGACTTACAGAACAAAGGTGGTTTCTGGAATAACCTCACTGTAGGTCTTATGAAGTTAATGATTGTGTGTCGTGCCTTATCAGAATTGTGGAATAGTGAAGATGGATTTACGTTAAGTGAAGACACATTCTTAAAAGCGCAAGAGTTAGGGGTTCTTCCTTTGATTGAAGCAATCCTTGACCTTAAATATAGATTCGGTTTATTCAAAGAAGGATTTATTGCAGGATTTAAAGAGGTAAGTGACAGTATCAAGAATTTCCTTACAGGACTTAGAACAAACCTTGAAGGAACATTTATAGACACAGCTTTAGATAAACTCACTCAATTCTTAGAACTGTTGTCCAGTGGTGACACTGACGCATGGTATCAGTTTGGTGAGTCCTTTGGTAAGTTTACAGCTAAAGCGATTGTGTTCTTTGCGGCGTTTAAAGTGTTAGACTCCATTTTTGGTAAAGTCACAAGAGTAGCAACAGCAGTAGCAGGTATCGGGAAAGCATTTGGAGGTATCAGTAAAGTAGTAGGTGGTATTGGGAAAGCAGTATCTAAACTCTTCCCAACATTCACTAAGTTAGGTGGATTTATAAAATCCGCTTTCAGTGTTTTAGCAGGTTCAGGAAGTTTCGCTGATAAGATGGGTGCTATCTTTCCTAAACTGACGAGTATAGCTTCAAAGATTGTGCCTATTTTCACTCAGACAATCGGACCTGCATTAGCCAATTTTGGTAGTACAGTGATTATGCCCGCTCTTCAAAGTATTGGTTCTGCTATCGTGGGATTCTTTAGTAGCTTGTCAGCACCAGTTATAGCGGCGATTATAGCTGTACTTGCCCCTATCATCACTTATGCTGTGACACATTGGGAGGAATTTAAGGAGAAAGTGTCAGGCATTTGGACTACTCTCAAAGAAGAGGGTATGAATATATGGAACTCACTTAAAGATGGACTGTCTTCTATATGGGAGAATTTAAAGACAGCAGTACAACCAGTCATTGACGCTTTCTTAAACCTGAAAGATAAGGTGGTAGAAGTTGCCGGATTGATTGGTGACGCTTTTGGAGCAGTGAAAGACTTCATTGTACAGAAAGCACAAGAGATTGCAAGCAGTCCTGTATTCCAAGGTATTATCTCTGCACTGTCAACAGTAGGTTCTTTCCTTGTTGATGTGCTTGTTCCTTTAGTACAGGGTGTTATTCAAACTATCTCTTCCGCAATTCAAGGAATTTGGAACTTGATTGTGACAGTAGTAAATACAGTGGTAAACATTATCAGTTCTGCTTTAAGTGGTATTATGAACATCATCAGTGGTATTCTTGATATTATTGTAGGAATTTTTACCGGGGATTTAGATAGAATATGGCAAGGTGTTCAAACTATATTCAGTTCTATACTGAACTTCATTACCACAGTGTTACAAGGAATTTGGAATATTATTTCCACAGTTTTCTCTACAATTATTAACGTGATTTCCACAGCTTTAAATGCAATCTGGAATGTGGTACAAGTAAGCTGGAACGCAATTAAGTCTGTTATCACAACAGTAGTGAGTGGAATTTCAAGTTTCTTGTCTTCCGCATGGAACACAATCAGAAGTGTCATTTCTGGTGTTCTGAATGGAATACTAAGTGTAGTGACATCAGTGTGGAACGGAATAAAGACAGCTATTAGCACTGTGGTCAACACTATTAAGAGTATTATAAGCACAGGATTTAATGCGGTGAAAAATACTATTTCAAGTATTGGTAATGGAATTAAGTCCACAGTGTCAAGTGTGTTCAACGGTATTAAGAACACAATCAGTAATGTGATTGATGGTGCTAAGAATGTAGTATCAAATGGACTCAGTGCTATCTCTGGTTTCTTTAAGGGTGTAGACTTGTCCTTACCGAAAATTAAACTTCCGCACTTTAGTATTAGTGGTTCTTTCAGTCTGAATCCTCCGTCAATACCCCACATTGGTGTTGAATGGTATGCTAAAGGTGGTGTGTTTGAGAAACCTAGTGTAATCGGTGTAGGTGAAGATGGACAAGAAGCAGTAATGCCTTTAGAGAAAAATACTGGTTGGATTAGTGTTCTTGCTTCTAAAGTGGGAAATATTATCAGTGCAAATAGTTCTACTAACAAGTCCTTGTTAGGTGGAATAGCAGGAACATTCACAAGTGCTTTAAATAAAGTTTCATCTGCTATGGGTACTTTAGGTTTTGTTACACCTGAAAATCCTGACAGTCCTGAACCTTTTAATCCAACACCTGTTCCGACAGAAGGTGGAGGTGGTGTTGTTACTCCTAATAGTTACTATACAACCAACAATCAGCAGACCACTACAACAGGTGGAGATGTTGATAACTCTGTAACATTCCAGTCTGGTGCTATTGTTATTCAGGCAAATGGAACTTCACCAGAAGAAGCAGATAGACTTGCGAATGAGATTATGGAGAGAATTGCAAGAAGAAAGAAACTTGATAACATGGCAAAATACAAAGACGTAAACTATGAGAGTCCTGAATTTGCGTACTAGAAAGGAGGATAATAAATGGGAAGTAGATTTAATGCCAATGGAAAAGCAAAGACAAAGGCTTATATTGTGAACAATGACACTAATAAAAAATTCACTTTTCAGTTCAATCCTACCTCTGTACCTTATGAAAGGTCAGCTAAGTTTAGTCAGATTGACTCTCCCGGTATGAGTTATCCACTTACTCAATATACCGGGGGAGAAGCAAGGGAATTTACAGTAGAACTCTTTATGTATGACAAACCTTACAGTGGAAAGATTGACACTGCCAGAAAATTTCTGGAAGCCCTTCTTCCACCAGAATACAACAAGAGCAGTTTTAAAAGACCTCCGACTTGTACGTTTGCTTATGGATATTTTGTTAAGACTTGTGTTTTAAAGAAGTTGAAAGTTAGTGACGATTGGTTGAACAGTAATGGGAAACCAATCCAAACTACTTTCACTCTCACGTTAAGGCAGGTGGGTACAGCATGATGTTTGAAAACTCAAGGTATCTCAGAACTCCCATTTATACAAGATTAGGTGAAGATAGTCCTATCTTGAAAATACGGAGCAGATATACCTTTAATATTCAAAATGCCACAATCCATGAATGGGTAGAAGGAGACACACTTGATGGTCTTGCCTATAAGTATTATGGAATCGCCGCTTTAAGGTGGGCTATCCTAGACGCAAATCCTTCATACAGGTCTGAATTTGAGATTGAGTATGGAGACAGAATATTCATTCCAGATTATGATGAAGTGGTTGATTTAGTCAATGTGTAAGGAGGTATCTGTATGGCTTCATATAAAAACGGAGAACTCCTTGCCATTGAATATGATGTATGGATAAGTGGTACAAAGTTAGACATAAACAAAAAAGCGTGTATTACAAGTATAGAAGTAAAAGAGACAGTAGATGGGTCAGACACTTGTACTATTAAGATAAGTGACCCGGAGTTTTTATATATAGAGGATAACATCTTCATTGAAGATAATACCATTAAAGTAAAACTCGGTTGGGTGGGTGTTACTTACCGTGTTGAATTTAATGGGTATATCTCTGCTATAGATGTTGACTTCCCCAGTGATGGAACTCCTGCTCTTACAATTACCTGTATGGATAATACACACTTGATGAACAGAAAGAAAAAGGACAACACTTTCAAAAATACCACAAGTGCAAAAGTGGTACAGCAGATAGTGAAGTCCTATGGATTTAATTGTGTGATAGAGAGTGGTTATACTTTTGAAACACAAGAGACTATCACACAATCACAGCAGACAGACATTGACTTTATCACTAAACTTGCAGGTGATGAAGTTTATCCATTTACAGCAAGACTTGTGGGAAACACTTTTTACTATGTGAAGAAAGGACACCTTACCACTCCGAAAATGACTTTGACTTATTTAAAATATCCACATGATATTATAAGTTTTAGCCCTAAGATAACGAAGGAATCTTCTCAAGTAGAAGTTGGTTCTTCTGTTATCAATTCCTCCAATAAGGCTATGTCTTCTACTACGATTAAGTCCAGTAGAACAACAGACAGTAAGACAGGAAAAGGTGGAGGTGCTTCTAATAGTAGTAATGGTGCTTCTTACACATACAATCCAAATAATAAAACTTGGAAGAAGAATTAAGGAGGTGTGATAGATGGCTCGGAGTGGTTCAATGACATATGACCCAACTACAGGTACTTGGAAACCATCAAGCGGTGGAAGTAGTTCTTCCTCTTCTAGTTCTTCAAGCAGTAACAAAGGGTCATCTAGTTCCTCCAACAGTGGTACTAAAAAACCTTCTGGAAGTAGCGGAGGAAATTTAACCTCTTCAAATTCTAATCAGTACAGTTCAACAGGTAGTGCTGAAAAGAAGTATAACACTATAGAGTACAACATACTTGAGGGTACTTTAAAGTTTATTGCCACAAAAGAGACAATAAAGTTACAGGCAGGAGACACAGTTGATATTCAAGGAATAGGTAAGTATTTATCAGGTTATTACTATGTTCAAGATGTTACCAGAAATATCAGTAAAGACGGTTACTCACATACTGCAACACTTATTAAGACAGACTTTGGAGACTCTGTTAAGAGCAGTTCTACAAGCACTGTCAATAAGGAAATTCCTAAAGTCAATCCTCCTGCTCCTGCACCTGCTCCTAAACCACAGCAGAGGATTCACTACCTTAAAGCAGGTGAGTGTTTGTGGAGTGTAGCACAGAAATACTATGGAAGTGGAGCGCAATATCCTAAGATTGCAAATGCTAATAATATTAGCCCTTCTCAGTACAGAAGATTGCCAATAGGATTGAAACTTATTATTCCATAAGGAGGTAGACAAAGAATGGCAACATACGCAGGATTTTATAAAGCGATTGTTAGCAATACAAATGACCCTGAAAAAAGGGGCAGAATAAAATGTCAGATACCAGACGTTTTAGGGAATAAAGTAGAAAGTGCTTGGTGTGAACCTTGTGTTCCTGTAGCTTATGACAGAGGTGGCGATTTTTGTCTACCACAGAAGAAAGAAACAGTTTGGGTAGCCTTTGAAAAAGGCAATCCAAACTTTCCTGTGTATTTAGGTGGTTGGTGGCAGAAAGAAGTAACACCTTTAGGTGGCAACTATGGTAGTGATAGAGAAAAAGTAAGAATTATCAGTTATGCAGACTGTACTATTACAATGAAAAATGGTATTATCAATATAAATGTAGGTGCAGGAACAGCAGACCTTCAAATACAACACAACAAAGTCACTATTCGTGGAGCGTTAGAAGTTCAAGGTAATGTAAGTTGCTATAACTTAAATGCCGGAAATGTAAATGCTTATGTAGGTGAGAATGGTGGAGGTATTGTTCACGCTGATGTAAGAGTAGACGCACCGAATGTTTAAGGAGGTAATGCTATATGCCTAAGAGCGGTTATAAAGGAATCAGCTTTCCTTTTAGAGTCGGACCTCAAGGTGGAGTAGTAATGACTACCACAAGTGCTACAGACCCAACACATATTGTGGAGAGTATCAAGCAGATTTTTGGAACACATTTCTTACAGAGAGTAATGGAACCAGATGTGTATTCTAATTTAGCTTCGGCACTGTTTGAACCTAATGACGAGACTTTACAGAGTATTATTAAATCCCGGATTATTGAAGCACTTGAAAGACTTGAGGAAAGAGTGGAGACAACAGAAGATAACATCTCCTTCACAGTGGAGACAACTGAAAAGGGTGAATTTCTTTTTGCAACGATTAACTTTAAAATCATCAAGTATGAGACTTGGTACGAAGAGTCATTTAAGGTAGGTGAGATAACAAATGAGTAGAAAGCCAACAAAGGGAATTGATTACACAAGCAGAGACTATGAAGCATACAGAACCCTTCTTATTCAGGAGTTGCAAAAACGTATGCCGGAGTACACTGATACAAGCCAGACAGACGCAGGTATTGTCATTCTTGAGTGCCTTGCGAATGGTCTGGATATTTGCAGTTTATACAGTGATGTGATTGCAAATGATTGTTTCTTACCTACTACGCAGGACAGAAGACTTGCTGTGCTTCTTGCAAGACAATTAGGGTATGTTGCTAAAAACCAGACTGCCAGTGAGATTGAGCAGGTGTTTGTTTTAGGTAATGTCATGGACAGAGACATTGTTGTTCCAAAAGGAAGTATTGTACATACAGCAGACAGTACAGACATGGTGACTGTGTACTTTGAGACCATGGACGATTTGATTATCCCGGAAGGAAAGTTGGGTAATGAGCAAGATGATGAAGACAATTACCTGTATTCAGTAAAAGTCCAACAAGGTACGTCAGTTAATGAAGACCTTTTAGGAACATCTAATGGTCAAGCATATCAGTCCTTTAAACTCAATTATCAGGAAGTGTTAGTAGACTCCATTCAGCTTATGGTAAATGAAGGTGATGGATTTGAACTGTGGACTCAAGTAGGTACTTTCATTGACAGTGAAGAAGATAGTAAACACTACACTGTTACAGTGGACGAGTTTGATAACTGCTACATTGAGTTTGGTAGTGGTGCAAGAGGTAAGATACCTGCAATCTATGACAATGGTATTGTTGCTTCTTACAGAATTGGCGGTGGAACGATTGGTAATGTGAAACCAAACACTATCACAGAGATTGATGAAAGTATTGCTTATGTGGAAGAGACTTTTAATCCTTATCAGCCGGAAGTTTTAGGACATGAAAAAGAGAGCATTGATGAAATCAGAGAAAACGCTCCTGCGGCATTTAGAACACAAGATAGAGCAATCACATCACAAGATTACGCAGACCTTTTAAGGATTAACTTCTATGATGTTCTTTCTGCTGTAGGAATTGCTGACACAGAGGAAAAGCTGAATATGAAACTGTATTACCTTATGAGAGAAGGTTATACAATGACTGATACACTGAAACAAAGTATTCAGAACTTTTTCACTGACAGAATTATTCCGGGAACAACAATGGACTTACTTCCAAATGAGGACTACACAATCAACATTACTGCAAACCTGATTATTGATGATGACTATGACAGGGCTACTATTCAGGGTTATGTTGAAGACTATGTTAAGAATACATTCTTTGCTTATGGCAATTTAGTGTTTAAAGACAGTTTTGCTAAGACGGACCTTGAACATGAAGTGAAGGACACCTTTGCAGGTGTTGAGTCTTTCCGTATTACTGCTCCGGCAGATGATATTATTAAAGCCCCGAAAGATAGTCAGATTATAAAATTAGGAACACTGACACTTAATGTTACAGGTGGTAAAGTACCTAAAGCAGAAGACCTTATGAGTTAGGAGGTGTAGAATATGTCAACAACATTAAATGGTACAAAATTTGGTGAAAGACTATATGATACACTTCCTCATTTATACCACTCAGAAGATGAAATGGTTGATTTTGCCCTGAAAAGGTATCTTCAAGCATTATCTGATGGTGGTTATGCTTATGTTATTGATGAATTAAATGGTATTCTTGACCTGAATGACCCTACAAAAACTCCGGCAGAATTGTTACCTGTCCTGTTTGAGCAGTACGGTCTCCCTATTTTTAATGGTATTCCAGAAGCCTATTTGAGAAAGCTGTTACCTATCCTGAGAGACCTCTATGCAAGAAAAGGTGCTACTACGGTTATTGAGTACCTTACCTCTATTATCTCAGACGTAAAATCAGAGGTTATTATTAGCCCGGATTTTAAAGAGAACTACCACATTGACATTAGACTTGAGATGGATTATGACCAACAGGGTGCAAGAGACCTTCCAGACAGAGAACAACTCCTTAGAATTATTAAGGAGTTTCTTCCGTTTTTCATTGAGGTTACTTTCATCTTCTCTTACCTGTTTTATGAACTGGCAAAAATTCAGGCGAAAGAGTTTAGTCATGACTATATTACAGAGATAAGAAGTGAACACACAAGGTTGCCAAGTAAAAAGGGAACAAGTATGTTTCCTACTCTCAATAACTTTGACTTAGGATTAAATGACTCTATCTACCTGAATGAAACCTACTATTACAGTGAAGAGGTTGACGAATTTTGGGATAAGATTAGTTATATTCTTCAAGAAACAGGAAATCTTGACCGGGAGAAATCTAATCAGTATTTAAGGCAAACACTGAATAACCCATTTAAATTACTGAATAATGACTTGGTGTTAAATGACTACATTGATACTGATGAACTGGTGGCAACAAATATCAAGACAACACCTATGTTGGACACTGCAAGGTTAAGAGTGCTTGAAGCTGTTATGGATAACATGAAGTATCTCTATGAAGAACAAGCAACACTTCCTTCTATTGGTGTTACTGATGAAGGTAACTCAAGATTTAACATTGGTGATACCTTTGGTAATGCTATCTTTGCTAATGATGATTTCATTTCAAAGACAGAAGAGTATTTAGACAAGGTGGTTTATTTACAGTCCGAAGTTGCTACAATCAGGTCTGATAAGTCTACTGAGATTTATAAAGGTGTCTTAAATAACTTTGCAGTGAGATTAAATGATAATCTTTATCTCAATGAAGGTGTTGACACTGATGAAACTATTGATGTTGTTGGTCTTGCTGATGATACCAGTCTTGGCTCAGAAGATACTCATAGAAAAGAAAGTCTTGTGATTGGTGAGCAGAGATTTTATGCTTCTCTCAATACTGGATTTACTTTCAACAAAGACTTACTCACTAATGAGGGTCATGTTGATATTGGAAATCTTGCCGGAGAAGATTTAGAAGAGTATGAACTCTCACAAGAAGTACAAGAGACTGGAAGTATTGATAGAGGTCATGATAATGAAATCTTGGCGTTCCTCAACACTTCTGTATGTGTTCTCAATACTATGATATTGAATAATATCCCGGAGTGTGTTAAGATAACGGTAAATGGTGAGACTCAAGTAAGATACCCGACAATGTTCGGGTTAATGTAAGGAGGTAAAGAAAGTGGCTTATACAAGAAGAAACACCACAGATGGTGTTACTGTTATGAATAAAGACCTCTATGATAATTTACAGGATGGTATTGACAATACTAAAGAAGTTTTTAATATGTTTCGACATGGAGCAGATATAACTGGTGTTAACCCATGTGATTCAGTATTTAATCAAGCATTAAATAGTGGATTGCCAATTTATTTTCCAAAAGGTATTTATTCATTTAAGTCTAAGATTGACACTACAAATTCTGTTATTATGTATGGAGACTCTAAGGATAATACTATTATAAATTTTCTTCCCAGTAGTACAGAGCAAGATTTTTTTGGCATTTTTACAGTGGGTAATTTTTATTGTAAGGACTTGTGTATTAATTTACAAGTATCAAAAGATTGTAAATTTGTCAATAATTCTGATAGTTCAGGTGTTTTTGTTATTACTCACGGAACTACTCATATTATAAACAGTACAATAAAGACGGAAGAAACTGAGGGCTATCCTGTAAGGTTAGTTACTATGTGGTCTTTCTCAGATGATGGAGGGGAATTTATTTTTAAATCTTCTGAAATTTATGACTATCTTACTTACCCTATAGGTGGTGGACCATTATTTATATCGACTTCTTCAAGTTCTTTAAAAGGGTACGACAAAGTACTTGTTAGTGATTCTTTAATATATACAGAAGTACAAGGAGAAATGTTAGCTTGTTGGTCTGTAGGAACTAAAAAACTTAAATTTGGAACTATAGAATACTCAAATGTTACATTTATAACTCCTAACAATAGAAGTATGGTTGCTTCAATCTATGACCTTAGCTGTCATTCAGTTCTTGTTAAGAATTGTAAGACTATTATTGAAGGTAGTGGAGGAACATTTATTAGTGTTAGAAATGTAGATTCTGATTTGGAAGTTTTCATTGAAGACTGCTATTATATATCTAAGGGTAAGTCTAAAATTTCAAACTTTAATATTGCACTAACCTCTAATACTAAAAAAGTCGTTATTAAAGGTGGTCACTATCATATAGAAGGATGTCTAAATGCTACTATTTCTTCTAAAGAAGCAGAAGTATCAGACTGTTATTTTTATATAGGTGACTGTGATACTATATATACTTATTCTTCTATATATAGATGTGTGGTAGAAGCTGGTTCTTTTTCAAACTCTATCTGTTATTCCTCTTTATATGGATGTCGTATTCCAGTTATGGTTTTTGCTGTAGAGTCTGGAACTACTGACCCTAGTAGGGTTACAGAGATATTTGACTCAGATTTTATTACAGACGCCTTTTGTCAAAAAAGTGGAGAACAATTAATCATAAGAAACAGTAAAGGAGGATTAAACTTTAGGTATGGAAAATCGACTTACTTGTACTTATTCAACAATCTTTTTAGTGTTTTAAAATTACAAGGAGTTGATATTACAGAAGAGACTCTGCCTAATATTGCCACAAAAGTAGTTAGTATTGGAAATTTTAATTTAGAAGGAAATTCTTATCCAAGTACATAAAAAGGAGGTATCAATTAAACTATGTTTAATGATAATACAAATTTCAAACAGGAGGATAATGAGATGATGAACTTACAAACATTAGCAAAAGAAGGTCATCAGGTTCACATGACAGGTGAAATCATTGACAGAATCCATCATGCAGATGGAAGAGTCGAAGAGAGGGTAGGTCATAACCTTGTTGTGAACAGTTTCTTGAACCTTGTAATGAGTCTTCTGAAACAACAGAGTGGGTACAAGGGTATTCAGTATTGGGCTGTTGGAAGTGGTGCTTCAAGTTGGGATAGCAGTATGCCGAACCCTGAACTCACAGCTACAAAGTTGACAGCAGAGTTAGGTCGTGTGGCTATCTCTACAAGTGAGATTAAATTCCTTACCCCGGAATATGAAGAGTCTCCTACTCCGACAAACATTCTCCAAATCTCCCACACTTTCGGTCCGACTGACTGTAATGGTGTTTGGAGAGAGTTTGGTATTTTCGGAGGAAATGCCACATCTGCAAAAGACTCTGGTGTGATGATTAACAAGCGTCACCATGCAGTCATTACAAAGACTGAGGAAATGACAATCGAAAGAATTATGCGGTTCACACTGAACTTAGTGTAAAGGAGGATTTAAAGAATGGCAAGTTTTGATAAGTACACAAATTATAAAGACAACGCAGGAGTTTCTAGTGTTGTCTTTGGTGCTGAAAAACCTCTTCTGGAAGTAGAAATGAATGAGGTGCAGGAAATTCAGAAGACCATGCTGAGAAGAGCAATCAAAAATATTCTCGGTGATGGTATCACTGACAAGAGTAAGATTACATATGACGGAATAAATTTAGAGATTGCAGAAGGGTGTGCCTTATCTGTAGATGGTTACATGGTAGATTGTACAGGTCTTTCCATTGCAGTTTCTTCCGGCTCTGTATATCTTCAAGTGTGGGAAGAGACAGTTGCTTATGGTTCTACACTGAAAGAAGAAGGTAATCAGCAGGACAGTGCTACAGTGACAAACTGGTTTAAAGACAATCGTGCTGATACTGAAACTTCCCGGAGAAAAGTTGTGAAGTACACACTTGCTACATCTACAGGTAGTGGAAAGCATAATCTCAAGATTGCTACTATCACAAATGGTGTTATGACCATTGATGTGAGAGAAGTAAATTTTGCAAAACTGGCTGACCAAGTGATTGACCTGAGAGTACAGATGGGTACTTTAGGTGATGGTGTTCTTGGTGTTGAAGTAGACCTTGAGAACAACAAAGTCACAAGAATGGGTGATAATGAACTGTGGAGTGGCGGAGATGACTATGACCAGTCTCCTATTTATGCCGGAAGAAAGAGATGTAATGTTGCAGATGACGGTAATATTGTAGCTTTCTATGGTGATGACGCTTACACTGAAACAGGGGCTTTAACTGTAGCAGTAGGTGAAGAATATCCCATTGGAACTAAAGTACAGTGTATGGTTATGCAACCTGCTTTCTATTACAAGAGAATCCCTCTTAAACTTACGAAGCAGGTAGATGACACTTATACTACTGTCAAAGGATTCCACCTGACAAAGTGGATTGACCTTATCAGTCCAGTAAGCAGAGATGGATTTAAACTTCACCCGGCATTTAAGAAAGGTGATACAGAACTTGGCTTTTACCTGATTGGTGAAGATGATGGGTGTCTTGAGAACTCTACAGGGTATGACACTGATGATAACACAATCACATTAGGGTCAAGTCCTTACACTGGAATTAAACTTGCTTCTATTGCAGGTGCTAAACCTGCTAGTGGTGCTTCTGCCGGAAACACAAAAAATAATGCGCTTACCCGTGACGCAGTTAGAAAGATTTGTGCAAACAGAGGTGCTTATTGGCAACAGCTTGATATTACTATTGCAAGTGCAGAGCAAATGTTATTTGTAGTTGAATACTCTACCTTTAACATTCAGGCAGTAAGTGTTTTTGGCAGTGGTGTTACAGGTCTGCCTTATGTAGAGAATGTCAATGACAGTGTTCCTAATCCTGCAAACACTAAATTAGGAAATAAGAGTGGTACTATTGAAGTTAAGTACACACACTCTAATACTACTCAGTACACCGTCAAAGTACCTGTTTATCGTGGTGTTAAAAATCCGTTTGGTAACATCTGGAAGTTTGTAGATGGATTCCTGAGAATTTGTCATATTGGATTTCCTATGAATGAGATTTTCTGGCAAGACGGAAGTAAAGATTTCTCTGATAATAAAGATGATTACATCTCTACCGGATTTAGTTCTGCAACAGAATCGGGATATGCAAAGGCATTTGGTTATTCAGAGGATTGTGATTTCACTTACATTACTTCTCAAGTAGGTGGTGACAGTAGTAAACCTGTTGGAGATTATTACTATGTGAATATGTCAAACAACACTTACATTGCCCTGTTGGGTGCGCGTTGGAATGATGGTGCGGGTCCTGGGCTGTTCGGTTGGGGTCTGGATGGTGTGGCTTCTGGTCGTTATTGTGGTGTCGGCGGCCGCTTATGTAGAAAACCAGTAACAGGTAGTGTTGTTGAAGTTGAAGAATAATTGAGGAAAGGAGAAAAGCCAATCTTTACAAAGACTATCTTATAAGGTATAATGACAGTGGTAGCACAAAAAGGTACTGTGTTACCATTGTCAGGTAAAAGAATAAGGTTAAAGCGGTCAAGATATTCAGATATTCTTGCCACCAACAGTACACAACTGAATACTGGACGCTCAGAGATAAAAAGAGTGTCCAGTATTTACCCTATTGGGTACGAATTGGAATAATGGTACGAATACTGAGCTGTTCTATTGGAATCTGAATAATGTGGCTTCTAATCGTAATTGTAATATCAGCGACCACTTCACGGCAATGTACTCTTATGTGTCGGAAGTGTTAAAAACTTTCACAATAAAAATCCGTGTAGACTCTTTTACCTTACCTCTCTAACACAGGTTAGGTCAGTGTTAAATGACACTTGATGGTAAAACAAATAGTACCTTATGACATCAGAAGTCTTGTTGGTAGCAAAGTAAAGACTGTACACCTTTACAATGCGATTGAAGATTAGGCTTTGGAGTACATGGAATGAAACGTCACCTGTATCCTATAGACCCACTCACAGGTAAGGAAGACAGGACGCAAACGATATGGGAGAAGATTTGTTCCATTGAAAATCTCAGACTTGCACATAAGAACGCCAGTAAGGGTAAATCATGGTACAAAGAAGTTCGTGACTTTAATAAAGACCCTGAAAGACACCTTAAAGAGATACAGACCATGTTGGTAATGAGGACTTACAAACCTCTTCCATATGAAAAGTTTCTTAGAGTAGAACGAGGTAAAGAAAGGGAGATTTATAAGTCACGATACTTTCCCGAAAGAGTTATACAATGGGCTGTATTGCAGGTAATATCTCCTATACTGTTGCGACAACTGATTTATGATACCTACTCCGCAATTCCAGACAGAGGTATTCATTTGGCTTTACAACGCATACAGAAGGATATACAAAGTGACAAAGAAGGTACTCAGTTCTGTTTAAAGATGGACGTAAAGAAATTTTATCCGTCAATAAACAGAGATATTCTTTTAGAAGACTATCATCACATATTTAAAGATGAAGGTCTTTTGTGGTATTTAGAGTTAAACATAAAAGAATCACCTGATACTGGTATTCCAATAGGTAACTACCTATCACAATTCAGTGGTAATTTTTATTTATCTCCTTTCGACCATTGGATAAAAGAAGTTAAAGGGATTAAGTATTATTACAGATACATGGACGACATTGTTATTCTCCACTCTTCTAAAGAGTTTCTTCACAAGTTGAAGTTGGAAATAATAAGGTACATGGAAGACAACAGACACCTTACTATCAAAGGAAATTATCAAGTGTTTCCTGTTGCAGATAGAGGTGTTGATTTTGTAGGTTATAGAGTGTTTCCAGACTTTGTTCTTCTCAGGTCTTCTACAGCAAAGAGAATGAAACAGAAGTTGAACAGGATAAGAAACAAGATTGAGCGTGGAGCAGAAATCTCTTATTCTGATTACTGTTGCTTTAACTCTTACAAAGGTTGGCTTATTTATTGTAACAGTCACAGGTTAAGTGAGAAGTACATAAGACCTTTAGAGAAACCAATGGAAGAGTATTACATAAAACATTTAAAGAATGGAGGAAAGAAAGCTAATGAAAACAATCAAAGGTGTTCAGTCAACGGTCAAGCCAAATGCGCTTGAATTTGATGAATTTCATGTGTATGTTTATTCCGACATTAAAGAAGTGCCGGAAGATGAACGTCCTGTAGTGGAAGACAGTGAAGGTGAGTCTCCAACACTGTACTCTTACAATGTTACAGAGTATGAAAAAGATGAATTTCTTTCTGCTCTTTCTCAAGGACAGGTTACACTTGATAACCGGGCAACTGCTATTGAAGATATGATTCTTGAAATGAGTGAGGTAGTCTATGCTTAATGCTTTACATACGCTTTTGTTTAGACTAATTTTTGGAAAGGAGGGTGTCGATATGATTGCTATGCTTTGGGCGCAGAGAATTATGTATGGTAAGAAGACCTATAATGATGTTCCTCGTCTGCTTAAAGAACAGGTAAAAGAAATCCTGATTGAAAGCGGTGTTGAAGAACTCATTACAGAAGAAACCACACCAACCCTGTAATAACACAAACTGCATAAGGAGGTAACTATGAGTAAGATTTCAGAACTTTGGGCTAAGAGGATTATTGCAGGAGATAAGACTTATGCAGAAGTTCCTGCAAAACTCAAGGACGAAGTTGCCACTGTTTTAGAAGAGTCTGGTCACAAAGAGTTAGTCGTTGACAAATAAGACTCTAAATGTTACAGAAGGACCTCAATATAAAAATTGAGGTCTTTCTTGTAGATTTTCATTCTAATATGTGGTAATATCTATAAAAGAAAGGGGTAAGAGTGTTGAATGAGTCAGTTCTTGATTTAATGTCACAGGTTACAGTGGTTCAACTGCTTACAGCTTTTCTTTTAATTTTAGCCATAGTGATTGCTTTAATCACTCAAAAACAGAAAATATTGAAGTACCTAAATAAGTGGAGAAAGACAAAAAACGAAGAAGAAAACTTTCATGCCCTTGTTTATGAATTGAAGGAATCTATTAAGGAATTAAAGAAAGAGGTTGAAGACAATCGAATAGAGCGTGAAAAAAATAGGGCTCACGACAGAGAAGACTCAAGAAGGATTCGTGACGAGATGTATAAGGTTATGAATAAGCAGTCTGAACAGATAGAGTCTTTAACCAAAATCACACTTGATATACAAAAGAAAAATTCAGAAACAAAGAGGGCTGAAATTAAGGAAAAGATTGAGAGAATTTACAGAGAATGTACACCAGAACAGGTGTGTACTGAAATGCAGTTTGAGTCTTTGAAGGAGTTAATAGACCAGTATGAAAAACATGGTGGAACTAACTCTTTTGTCCACACAACAGTTCAACCTGAAATGTACAAGTGGAAGGTTGTAAAAGAGGTAAGGAGAGTTGACAGGGAAAGAGACCATGAAGACCCTGTTGATGACTCTTTATAATAAAGCAAGGAGGTAAGTATCATGGCAAATGTAGGAGTTTTAGTTGAGTACAGTTCTGTACTGCTTGCAGTATTATGCGGAATTTGTATTCTGATTTCTGTAATCACAGAATTTACCAAAGACATTGGTTTTCTCAAGAAAATCCCGACTACATTACAGGTGTTAGTCCTGTCTCTGGTAGTATGTGTTACAGTGTTCTTTATGTACATCTCTTACGCAAACATTCCTTTTGTCTGGTATTATTTAGTGGCTGTCATCTTTATTAGTTTTGTGATTGCCCTTATTACAGCAAAGGGTTGGGATTATTTTATTGATATTGTGAAGAGATACTGGAAGAACAAAATTCCCGATATTGAAGATACAGAGGAAGACACGACAACAAAAGAATAATAAATTGCATGAGGGCTGACATTTCATGTGTCAGCCTTTTCTAAAATGAATGGAGGAATTTAAGATGGATAAACAGACTTTTATCAAACAAGTTGCAGGTTATGTACAGAAGTATGCTAAGTCCTATGGCATTTTAGTACATAGTCCTATTATCGCTCAAGCTATTCTTGAGAGTGGTTGGGGAGAAAGTAAACTTGCTTCTCAGTACCATAACTACTTTGGTCTCAAGTGTGGTACTAAGTGGACAGGTCCTTCTGTCAACATGACTACTCAAGAAGAATATCAGCCGGGAGTTTCAACTACCATTAAAGACAATTTCCGTGTGTATGATAACATGGAAGAAGGTGTTAAGGGTTACTTTGAGTTTATTCAGCTTGACAGATACAAGAACCTGAAAGGTATCACAGACCCGAAAAAGTATCTTGAGACTATCAAAGCTGATGGATATGCAACAAGTAGCACTTATGTGGAAAACACATATGCTCTTGTTACACAATACAATCTCACACAATATGACAATAAAGGAGGAAATACAACTATGGGAGTTACAGCACAAGACGTTTTAAACGTAATGAGAAGTTGGCTCGGTTTCAGTGAAGCTAATGGCAAGTTCAAACAGATTATTGACCTGTACAATAGCCACAAACCTTTAGCAAGAGGTTATGCAGTGAAGTACACAGATGAATGGTGTGACACTACTGTTTCTGCCGCCGCAATTAAAGCAGGTGCAGTAGACCTCATTGGTACAGAGTGTGGTGTTGAAAAGCATGTTGACATCTTTAAGCGGAAAGGTATCTGGATTGAAGATGGTACAATTACACCCAAACCGGGTGATATTATTGTCTATAACTGGGATGACAACACACAGCCTAATGATGGTTATTCTGACCACATTGGTTATGTAGAGTCTGTTTCTGGTAAGACAATTATTGCCATTGAAGGTAATAAAGGTGAAGCTGTTGCAAGACGTACACTCTCTGTTGGAAATGGTAACATTAGGGGTTATGCTCGTCCGAAGTATGCTTCTGGTGGTTCTTCCAATCCTGCCCCTTCTAAGTCCATTGAAGAAATCGCAAGAGAAGTGATTGCAGGTGTTTATGGAAATGGTGACGCAAGAAAGAAAGCCATTGAAGCTATGGGTTATGACTATAACACTGTGCAAGCAAAAGTCAACGAACTTTTAAAGGCAGGTTCTTCTACTCCGAAACCGTCCAAGACCATTGAGCAGGTTGCAAAAGATGTAATCGCAGGTAAGTATGGTAATGGTGATGAAAGAAAGAAGAAGATTGAAGCAGAAGGTTATAACTACAATGTAGTTCAGAACAAGGTGAATGAACTGTTAAAGGCTTCTTCGACACCTAAGAAGACTGTAGACCAGATTGCGAGGGAAGTTATTGCAGGAAAGTGGGGCAATGGTGACACTAGAAAACAGAAAATCACTTCTGCCGGATATGACTACAATGCAGTGCAAGCTAAAGTCAATCAGCTTTTAGGTGGCAGTAATAAGAAGTCCATTGACACGGTTGCCAAAGAAGTAATCGCAGGTAAATGGGGTAATGGACAAGACCGCAAGAACAGACTCACTAAAGCAGGATATGACTATAACGCTGTACAGAAGAGAGTAAATCAGCTTCTTTAAGGGTTGTGGCATTAAGTCTGTAATATAATATATTTAAGTATATTATATAATTAAATAAATAATTAGTATTAAAGACTTCATGGGCTTTAGCCTGTGGAGTCTTTTGTCTTTCCAGTTATTATATGCTATAATATCCTCAGTATTTTAGAGAAAGAGGTGTGAAATGAAATGCAACATGGACTGTCTGAATTGTTCCTTTAGTGATTGTATCAATGATGGTGATATGACTTTACAGGAGCGAATTTTCTCAAGACAATATGAGAAGGATTTAAAGAAGTCTTTACAGCCACAGGTTATACCAGAGTTAGGTATGCAGAGATACATACACAACAGACCAGACAGAGAAGCCTATGTAAAGGCTAGAAATGCAGAGTATGAAGCAAAGAGAAGAGGAAGACCTGACAGAGTAGCTTGTAAGAAGAGACAGTATCAGAGACACAGAGAAGAAAAGTTGGCGTACCAAAGACATTATTACGAAACACATAAGGAAGAAATTTTAGCCAGACAGAAAGCTAACTATGAAGCTAATAAGGAAGAGATAAATAGAAATAGAAGAGAGAAAAGGAGGAAAGAGCGTGAAAATCATAAGAACAAATAAACAAGTGGTGACAGATATTCCACATGAAGGTCTTATAAAGATAAAAGACGCACTCACATTTCCCAATCCGGCTTATGCTTCTGCTAAAAGATATTCAAGGAGCAGGTATATCACAATCCCTCCATATTTAGAGTATTACAAACAGAGTATGTTTAATGATGTGAATGGTAAGAGAAAGTTAAGACTTGAGATACCTATAGGTTTTAATGTGTCTTCTTTATTACCAGAAGAGCCTATTGAGGTGATTGATAAAAGAGTGTCTAAGGAAGTGAAATATCCTCCTTTTGTATTAGAGTTAAGACCTGACCAAGAGAAAGCAAAACAGGCTTACCTTAATAATATAAATAATGAAGAATTTCCGAAGTGTCTTATCCAGTTGCCAACAGGTAAGGGTAAGACTATTTTAGCCCTTAATTTAGCATACACTTTAAAACAGAAAACACTTATACTGGTTCATAAAGATGACCTTGTTACAGGTTGGCAGAAAGATATTGACTTGTGTTTTGACAGAGAAGTTACTCCCGGACTTTTAAAAGCAAAGAAGAGAATTGTGGGTGAACAGATAACGATTGCCACAGTACAGACATTAAGCAGAATGAGTGAGGAAGAGTTGTCTGAATACACAAGTAGGTTTGGGCTTGTTATTCAAGACGAGTGCCATCACATAGGACTTAATATCTTTAATGTGATTGATAAGTTTGCAAGTAAGTATAAGTTAGGTCTCTCTGCTACTCCTAAAAGACAAGACGGGTTAGATTTTGTGTTCACATTATTTTTAGGTGGTATTGCTTATCAGCATGAATACTCTACAGATGATGAAGACATTCTCCCGGTTGAAGTGTTTGTGAAAGAGTCTAATGCAGTGTATGAACCTTTTTTATATGATAATCAGGTCTTTAATTTGCAAGATTTTAAGCCGGATGAATTACCTGATAAGGTTGTGAAGTTAGACAGTCTTCCCTATGCGGACCGACCTAGAGTACCTTTTCTTGTGGTAGATGATATTCTTGTGAATAATAGAAAGCACATGATAAAGGTGTGTAAAGACATTATCAGAGAATATAGAGATGGTCATAGCTGTATAGCGTTTTTTACTCAGAAGAGTCATGTGGAGAAATATTATAAGTATCTTAGTTTGTTTATACCAAAGGAGACTATTCTGCTTTATTATGGAGACAATAAAGAGAGGACTGACGCTCTAATGGAGAAAGCAGAGTCAAGACAGTGTTTAGTAACACTTGCTACTTATGCAAAAGCAACAGAGGGTACTAATGTGAAGTCATGGGAAGTAGGATTTTTAGTGTCCTCATTAAAGAATGAGAAGAATGTAGAACAGGCTGTAGGACGTATAAGAAGAAGTGCTAAAAATAAAATAGAAGTGGCACGTTTATATGACTACAGATTTTCAGATAGTTACTCTATATCCAGTCATGGTTCTGTCAGAGATAGGGTGTACAGAAGATTAAAGTTTGAAGTACACAGAGACAAAGTAAAGAGTAATGAAAAGAAAGGTCTGTTTAGCAGAGGGTTTAAATAATTTGTGTTTGACATCATTGTAAAATGATGATAAACTTTTACCAAGTAAAACTATAAGGAGGTAATTATCAAATGGCACTCAAAGTAGTGAAAGGTAAACAGAAGTATTCTGCTAAAGAAATTGCACAGATGGCAGAACAGTACAGTGAGATTTCCAGACAGATTAAGTTGCTTGAGGACTCAAAGAAAAATCTCTCTGACAGACTGAAAGAAGCGTCTGAACTTATTGGTGTGAAAGATGACAAAGGAAGTTATTATTATGACACAGGTGATTTTATCACAGGTAAAGTTGCTAAGAAGTCAGTGAAACTCAATCAGGACAATGCAATCGCACTTTTAAAAGAGAAAGGTCTCTATAAAAAGTGTGTTGATGTTCAGAAAGTCGAAGTTATCAATGAAAAGGCTCTTGCTTATGCAGTTGAGAATGGAGACATTTCTCAGAAAGAGTTTGAAGGTATCTGTGATGTGAAAGTTACCTATTCTGTATCAGTACAGAAGAAAGAGGAAATGCCGGAAGTTGATACTTCACACGTTTTAAAAGCGGCTTCAAGAAAGAAGTAAGGAGGAAGTTTTATGGAGCTATCTGCATGGGATAGAGAAGTTCCCTACACAAATGAAAAGACAGGGTTTTCTACTACTCTCTACAATATCAATGTTGTAGCCACAGCTTTAGGTAGAACTTCACAAACTATCAGAAAATGGGAGATAGCAGGAGTAATACCTAAAACACCTTTTAAATCAGACAGTAGAAGACTTTATTCTAAAGAACAGATTGACATACTTGTGGAGTGTGCTGAGAAAGCACACCTCTCTACAGGTAAGAAAATATCACAGACAAATTTCACTTCCAATGTTGATAAGAAGTGGAAAGAATTATTTAAGAAGATTTTTGGTTAGGAGGAAAACACTATGGCAAAGCTGAGTAAGAAAGTAAAAGATGAAGCTAAGATTGCAGAGACAGAAGCAAAGGTGGAAGAAGCTAAGAAAGAAGCAGAAGAAAAGCACATGACTGAGGAAGAGAGTAAAGCCCTTATTGCACAGCAGGAGGCAGAGAAAGAGAAGGGTGCTTCTACTCTTAAATTAGAGAAAGCAACAGCCCTTTTGTCCGGCAAGTTCAATCTTGATGAAACATACAAAGTAACCAATTTTCAGGACAAAGGCAAGGTACTTAAAGTGACACTTGAGAACAAGGACTTTGTTTTAGCTGTAGAAATCAAAGACGCTGACCGTCATGGTCTTACCTTTGATGACTAAAATCAGGAGGTGTAATAATCGTGGCATTAAAGAAGAAATTAACACAGACTGCTAAAGAGAACACTACAGTTACAAAAGGTACAAGTAAAAGTCAGGAGACTCTTAAATCTGGTACTCCTAATGACCACACTAGAAAACACCAGTCAACTGAAAAAGTTGTCGGTATAAGTGTAGGTGTTACAAAGAACATGGACAACTATGAGAGTTTAAGAGTTGACTGTTGGCTCACTGATACAGTTCAAGAGGGTGAAACTGAGAAGCAGGCTTTTGAGCGAGTTTTAGGAGTAGTTGACGAAGTGTTACAAGACACTGTACAATCATATACAGAAGAATGATAAAATGAAGCCCTCTTTGAAGGGCTTCTTTTAATAGGAGGTTTATCTTACATGAAGAGAGTTACAACTAAAGTCGGAGACACAGACCTTGTTTCAATAATGAGAAAGAGAAGAGGTCAAATGTCTGTTAAGTCTACAGCTAGAGAGCCGGAGACTAAAAAGAAAAAGACAAATAGTGGAGGTCAGATGTATGAGAACTTTCTGCGAAAGTACAATAAACTGGAAGATTACATTGACTCTTTTAATTCCAGAGACTTATGCTACTATTTTAAGAAGGTCGCAGAAGAAGCAGGTTATGTGTATGTCATAAGTAATATACAGAAGGATATGCACATATTTAAAGAGTTATTGAAAAGCTATGACTCCCGACATATTTGTGCAATGATTGAATTTCTGTATAATAGTGAGCAAGACTATTTAGACAAGACGAGGTTGAGTCCTAATATCTTAGCAAGCAGATGGGTAAATACTGTTAGTGCTGATACTGATTTGTGGGTTGATGATAAGTATGTGCCACGTTCAAAACAGAAGTATTCTAAGAAAGAGTGGACTTCTCCGATTGAAGAGTCTAGTACAAAAATAGGAGAGTGGTAACATGAAAAGACCAAAAAGACCTTTTATCAATGAACAGAGTCTTATTCTTATGGGAGTGCCAAAGCACTTCTGTAAGGTAACTCTTGATGATTTTAAGACATATCATGGTGTAGAAGAAGTTAAGGTGTTTGTTGAGAATTATATAAATCACCTTGATGAAAACATAGAAGAGAACAGAGGTATTTTCTTTTGTGGCTCTAATGGTGTAGGTAAAAGTATGTTGTCTTGTATCATTCTGAAAGAAGCATACAGGAGAAGATATTCCTGCCGGAGAGTTACTTTTAGTCAGTACATCAATTACTATACAGAAGCATGGAATGTACGGGATAAGAATGAGAAAGACACTTTAGAGTCTGACTTCTATGAGCAGTATAAGGGTGTTGAGTTTCTTGTCCTTGAAGAAATCGGTAAAGAGATTGACAGTAAGATTGCAAAACCTATACTTGAAGACCTTTTAAGGTATAGAGAAGAACATGGTCTTGTCACTGTAATATGCAGTAATATTCCTATGAAGGTAGTTGAAGAAACATATGGTCCTTCTGTAGCAAGTCTGTGTAAAGGTCATATGACACCAGTTACTATTGTCGGAAAAGATATGAGGTACATGAAATGATGAATGAATTTCAGAATGACAAAGTGAGGAAAGTCAATAAAGCAGTTGCAAGAAAGCTGTTTAGAGAAGGTATTGATATTTATGTACTTCCATGTAAAGTAAGGTATGATAATCAGTGGATTCAACCTTACTTGTTGCAGAGAACAGATACTTTTGATAGAATTGTTTCAGAATATGAATATTATAACTGTAATGCAGAAGTCGGTTATTACTGTTCATATTATGTAAAGAAAGGAGAATGAATATGAAGAATGTAACTATTAACAAAAAGAAATATGGAGTAAATGGTGACTCACCTGTTAAGCTCAATAATGGAAGTCTTGTACTTCACTATAATAAACTTGGAGATGTACTTGGTGCTTACATTGTAACTTCATTTAGAGACAGCACAGGTAGATACAAAGGAGAGCAGACATCTACTTATTGTAGTTTAGTGAACCTTGATACCGGGTATATTGCTTTTGATGAACGGTGTAGCAGAAATACTACAGTTCAGCGAGTTCTTTCTCATTTTAATCATAATGATTACGCTGGTGTTAGAGCAGTTGAAGAAGGTCAGTACATTAGAGTTTATAAATCTGGTGATTACACTATTGACATTACAACATTTGGAGGTGACGAGTGATGGCAGTTTTAAAGAAAAAGAAAGCAGTGACTCCTACTCAGGAAAATAAAGTGCAGGAGTTGATTGCAAAAATCAGTGAGATTGGTGTAGAAATTTATCAGAAGTATGAAGAGAAAAATGCACTTGAGAAGGAACTCCTTGAGTTAAAGATTGCCCCGTTTAAGTTGGGTGATTATGTAATGGCAGAAGTAAATGCCGGAAAGACAAAGAAATTACAGAAGTGTCTTCTTGAGAATGATGGTGGTATCCTCTATGTAAGACCTGTGAAAGCAGATGGAGAGTTATCTAACCGACACTTTAGTGTAATTCCAGTAGGAAACAATACATACAGTGATATTCTTAAACCAGTGGAGGAATAGCCTATGTTACACGGGGACATCAGCAATCAGAGAAGTTTTATTATTGGTGTCCGCTGTGAAGACTGTTTAGTGAAGTTTAAGAATAAAGGTATAAAAGACAAGTTCCTGAATTTTATCAAAGGTAAAGCACACAACGCTGAGATTGATAGTCAGGTCTTGTCTCTTATGCGTTATGTGTATGAAAACACTGAATACACTGTCAGTCTTATAGTGGACAAAGAAAATTACACACAGGAGTTAAAAGATATGCTTGAAGATATGAATATTCCATATAATCAGGTGGGATTGGTTATCACAAACATATCTGAGGTCACTATGATGTTGAATACCGGGGAACTTTCCATATATGTTGACTCATGCTATAATAGAAGAGCATTAGTCAATAGCAGATATGCGGTTGACGTAGACGAATTTAATACTATGCTGAGAAGAAAGGTGCGTCACTTTAAATGAAGCTGAAAAGTAAAAACTATAATGTAGAAAGAGGGTTTATATCAAAACTCCTTGAAGATAAGGATATGAAACTTCTGAAAGACCAACAGATAAAACCTTCTTTCTTTACAGGTGATAACAGAAGAGTTTTCACCTTTATACAAAACCAGTTTAAAGAGTCTGGTGAAGTTCCAACACCTAGAGTCTTGGCTCAGAAGTTTCCTAGTTATGAGTTAGAATTACATACAGTAGATGGTTCTGATGTTGTGGGAACTGACGAGTCATTGTTATATTGGTGTAATCAGTTACATATCAAGTCTATGCACAATAGAACTGTGGACGTAGTTGAAGCAGTTGCAGAGAAACTTGATGAAGGACAATCAGAAGAAGCCTATGCACTTTTAAAGAAGGGTGTGTGGGAGATAGAAGATGAAGTAATCATATCGTCTTCTGTGGATATTACAAAAGATACAGAGTCAAGAAAGCAAGCCTATCTTGAGAGAAAAGAGAAGAAAGGTATGGTAGGTATTCCAATGGGTATTCCACATCTTGACTATATCTTAAAAGGTCTTGTGAAAGAGACTTTAACCACTTTAATTGCTACCTCTGGTATTGGTAAGACATGGTTTCTTGTGTTAGTGGGTGCTTATGCACAGCTTAATAATTATAAGGTATGTGTGTTCATTACTGAAATGAGTACAGACCTTATGAGAGACCGTTTTGAAGCAATGTTGTTTGGTATGATGTGTGGAGACTTTGACTACAATAACTTTAAGTCAGGTACACTTCCACTTGAGACTGAACAGCAGTATTTTGAATTTCTGGAAGAAGACCTTCCGAACCTTGAACCTCTTATTATAGAGACAGCTACAGGTATTTCCAGTGTTGTTTCTGTCATTGAGAGGGAAAAGCCTGATTTAGTTTTGATTGATGGTGTTTACCTTATGGAAGATGAACAGGGAGCAAAAGATGACTGGTTAAGAGTAACACATATTACTAGAGATTTAAAGAAGACTGCTAAGAACTGGCATATCCCTATTATGATAAACACTCAGGCAGATAAGAACACAAGTAAGAAGACTGGACCAGAGTTGGGAAGTATTATGTATTCTCAAGCAGTAGGTCAAGACTCTGATAACGTGTTAGCTTTATTCCGTGATGAAGTTATGATAAATGACAAAGAGATGGGAATAAAAGTGTTGAAACAGCGTGAAGGTGTTCTTGGTAAAGTCCTCATTCAGTGGGATTTTAACAGAATGAATTTTGACAGTATTTATAGTGAAAGTTCAAGTGGTTCTGACACTGAGGGTTACACTGATGAAGAATATGAAGACAATATTATGAAAGTGGAGTGAGTGTTATGTCTAAATTGAGAAAGCTGTCTTGTGGAGACCATGTACAGAAATTCTATGAAGACCCATACCATTGTTGTAGGTGGTGTCACTGGTCTAAAATAGAAGACCCATTTGAGGGAAGAAAGTGCTTCTTTGATAAAGAGTCGGTTGAAGTAAATACTTGTGTTCAAGATGTATATGAAGTTGCAGAAACAGGTCTTTTATCACAGACTATAGAGGAAGTGCTGAACACTGAAAAACTGTCCGATAAGTTAATGTACAAGCTGATGGATTGCTTTCAGAATTGGAGGATAAGTGATAAAAAGAGACAAGAGTTTATGAAGCACTTTAATGAAGTGTGGAGTGAATTTGCAGACTTTGATTTAAAGACGGAACTTGATGAAAAGATAAGTGTTTTATATCAGAAGAAAGCAGAAGAGTTTTCTAAGTCAGATGGATTTGTGGTGAGTGATGACTTCTGCTGTAAGCATTTTGAGTGAGGTGCTTGGTATGAGTATGTCACTTTCAAAAGAACAGATAGAAGACCTTATTGAATATTGTGGCTCAAGACCTACTATATGGAAAGATGAAGATATGCTTATCTGTTGTCCTGTCCATGGTGAAGTACACCCTTCATGTGGTGTGTCAGCAGATAAGCAGATTTTCCATTGTTTTGCCTGTGGTGCTAGTGGTAACTTTGTGAAAATGCTTTATTTGTCAAGACCTGATGATTTTGGGTATGATAACAGCACAAAAGAAGCCGAGAGAAAGACTTGGTTTAAAGCAGACAGAAGAGCAAGACAGTTTTTAAAAGACAGGTATGAACTTGAGTACAGAGAGTTAGGTTCTAGGACAAGACTTGTCAGAAGATTTGATGAAGTCAGGTCAAGAATAATTGACATTGAAGAAAAAGAAGATACTTTACCTTTATGGAAGATAGCACCCTATCAGTCCGGCAAGATGACCTATAAGTATTTCTTTGACAGAGGGTTTGATAAAGAAGACCTGAAAAAGTATATGATTGGTTATGATGATGTGAATAAGACTGTCACTATTCCAGTATTCACAGCAGACAATAAACTTGTCGGAGTGATAGGAAGATACATCAGTAAGAAGAGAAGAAAGAACCAGAGGTATAAGATTTATGATGGATTTAATAGAAGTCAATACCTATATCCTCTGAATCACTTTAAGGTAATTGACTCTACCATCATTCTTGTAGAAGGACTGTTTGACGCAATATGGTGTCATAAGTGTGGTCTTACAAATACTCTTGCTATTATGACAGACCAGTTAAGTAGGGAACAGCTTGACTTTATTTCCAATAATTGTTCCAGAGTGATTTATATTGGTGATAATGATGAACGTGGTCTTGAAATGAGAGAGAAGAATGGAAAAGCCTTAAAGAATTTAGTTGACTTCTTTATTGTAGATTTTCCTGACCATGGAAAAGACCCTTGTGATTGGTCAGAAGAAGAACTGTATGATATGGTTAATAATGCACACAGCATTGTTAATAGAAAATTAAGGAGGTTGTAACCATGAAACAGAAAGACGTAGCAAAGGAACTCATTATCGGTCTCGCTTCATGTGAAGACTCTGTGAAAGCTGATGTTATCCGAAGAGTAGCAGATTGGATAGAAAGCGGTGGAGATTTAAATGACCCTTATGTTATGAACCAGTTGAGGTATGTTCAGAGACATTTGGAGTTACTCAGTGATGAAAAGAAGTTTGACATACGACATGGAGTGTGCTAAACTGTACTCATACCATAATTAAATAGAATTTTATGAATTTATGAATTAAGGAGGAAGAGATTATGGGTATGTTTAGAAAGGGCTATGAAGCCAACAGACAAGAAAGAGAAAGACAGGAGAAAATGGCAGAGAACAGAGGTAAGCGATTGTTCCGTTTCTTCTTAGCAAAAGACGGTGAAGAAGCTGACCTTATCTTTCTGACAGAAGAACCTGTCAATTTCCATGAACACAATGTTAAAGGTTCAAGAAATGGGAAAGAAGTGTATAACCAGTTTACTTGTACAGATGATGACAACTGTGAACTGTGTAATGATGGAGACAGACCTTCTTTTAAAGGAGCATTTCTTGTGTGGGATTGCAGACCGTTTGAGTACACAGATAAGAACGGTAAGAAGCAGAAAGCAGATGGAAGTCTGAAATTGTTTGTGTATGGCACAAAGATTGTGTCACAGCTTGACCGTATCAGCACCAGATATGGACTCTGTGGAAGAACTGTTACTATGGTTCGTTTAGGGTCTGGCACATCAACTACTTACACCTTTGAGAAAGGTGACAAGATTGAACTTACTGAAAAAGAGGTCAAAAATATGTTACCTGAGAAACTTAGAGATTCTTATGATGGCACAGAAGAGAGCCTTTACAAGATTGTAGAGGAACAGCTTGAGATGAACATTAAAGGCTACACAGGTGAGTCAGACAGTGATGAAGATGACGAAGAAGATTATGACGGAAGAGAAAACGTCATGGGTGTAGATGATGAAGAAACAGGTGAGAAACCTGCAAGAAAACTGTCCTCTTCTGGTGGAAAGAAACTGAGTCAGAAAAAGAAATCCCTCTTCAAGAAACCTGCTGAAAACAGTGTGAAGAAACCAGATAACCGGGCTAAATCACTTATCAAGAGAAGTGTTAGCAAATAAAGTAAGGAGGACATTAAGATGATGTCAGGAATGAAAACTTTTATTGAAGCCTATGCAAAGGAGAGAGCAATCCCGAAAACAAAAGCGGAGGAAGAAGTAAGAGCATTTCTCAAGACTCTGAAAGACCAGTGTGTTGAGAATGACGGAGTAGCTTTTAAGGGCTATTTCTCTCTCAAGAAAATCACTAAGAAGGGTCGTACTGGAACAGTGAATGGACACTCTTACAGCACAAAAGATAAGAAGTCCTTAAAGCTGTCTGTTTACAGTGATTTAGAGGACGCTCTTCAATAAGGTTATTTGCCTAAAGTTAATGAGTAGTTTATACTATTAGTAGAGTATAGACTACTCATTATTCTTTAGAAAGGAGAAGCAATGTTTTGAAACTGAAAAAAGTGGTTGACAGTAAACCAAAATTAAAGTCAGTCAAGAAAAAGCCAGTGTTAAAGCCAAAGCGGAAATTGAAAATTCCGTATAATGTCTTGAACACAGACGTTATTGCAGAAGCATACACAGGTGAGTATCATGGTAACTTTCCATGGAAACCTGAAATGATTGATTATGCAGTCATTCAAGACGAAGAGTCTTTAGCATGGTTGGCTGAAACTATGATGACTATTCCTGAGTTTGCGTATGATACTGAAACGAATACACTTGACGTTTTAGGACCGAATAGAAATTTTAAATGTGTTGGTATTAGTATTTCTTGGGGAGAAAAATATAACTACTATATTCCATTGGGTCATATTCGTGAAGAAGACATTGATACACAGCTTGACCTTGATGTAGTGGTTGAGTACATGAAACCAGTCTTTGAACGTGAAGATGTAAGAATTATAGGTCATAACCTTAAATTTGATATGCACGTTTTACAAAGAATTGGTATCACAATCAATACAAAAGACTTGTTTGACACTATGTTAGCTTCTTGGCTGTGTAATGAGAACACACCAAATGGTTTGAAAGAGAACTCACTTGAGAAGATGGGTCTTTCACAGACTCATTTTGCAGAAGCTACAGCAACAGTGCCAAATGAGGTTAAGAAACAGTTTGGTTATAAAGCTAATGCAAGAGTAACTTTTGACCTTGTTCTGATTAAAGATGGTGCACCTTATGCACTTGCAGACGCATTTTATACCTATTGTCTGTATTTAGGATTTACACAAGAACTTGTTGATGAAGAGATGGACAAGATTTATTACAAGATGTATATTCCCTTCTTACAGACACTTTTCAGAATGGAGGAACAGGGTGTTTCTGTTAATGTTGACAGACTGAAAGAGATGGGTGTTGATATGCAGAAAGACCTTGATGACCTGACCTATAAGATTTATGAATTAGCCGGGGTTGAATTTAATATTGGTTCTTCTCAGCAGAAAGCAGAGATTTTGTTTGGGTGGGAGAAACCAGATACACCAGTTAAGAGAGATAAAATTCCGGCACAAGTTCAGAAGATTGTTGAGAAGTATAAGTCAGGTGAGTTAGACCTTAGTGAAGTGCAAGAGCAGTTAAACAAGAAAGGGTTCTACTTTGATGAAAAAGGCAATGTGTTTAAGTCTTCCAATAAGAACACAGCTATTTTAAGTAAGTCCTTTGGGTTTAGATGTACTTCACAGACTGCAACAGGAAATCCAAGTACAGACAGTGATACTATTTGGAGAATTTCTCAGATGAATTTCAAGACCAACAAGAGAAAACAACAAGGCGTTGAAATGTGTAAGTTGATGTTGGAGTATTCCAAACTGTCAAAACTGAAAACAGCCTTTGTTGATGGTATTCTTGAAAAGCTGTATGAAGACGGAAAAGCACACCCGTCATTTAATCAGATAGGCACTGATTCAGGAAGACTTTCTTGTAGCAATCCGAACTTACAGCAGTTACCAAAAGCGAATGAGGACGATAAATACCAGATAAGAAGTGTGTTCATTGGTAGTATCGACCCAGAAACTGGTAAGAGAAAGAAAATCATTGCCCTTGACTACCATAACCTTGAAATGGTGTGTCTGACTTATTTCAGTCACGATAAGAATTTGTCGGAGATGTTTGCAAATGATGATGACGCTCATGGAAGTACAGCAGTGAATATGTTTAACCTTGACTGTACACCTACGGAAGCCAAGAAGAAGTACCCACACTTGAGACAAGCGGCGAAGACAATTAACTTCCTTCTCATGTATGGTGGTGGAGCGTCACTGTTATATGAGAATTTGAAGACAGACCATTATTCCCCGCTTGATTTAGGTGCAAAAGAATATCTTGAGATGTATCATTGTAAGAATGGTGTTGAAGTAGCACAGCAGTTCATTGATAAGTATTTTGAGTCATACAGTGGAGTTGCTAAGTTTATTTCTGGTCAGAAAAAGTATGCACACAGAAATCATTGTGTGTACACCATATTAGGACGTAAGAGAAGACTTCCCGATATAAATTCACATGACAGAAAGGTGTCTTCTTACTGTGAAAGGCTTGCAGTAAATAGTGCCATTCAGGGAACAGCCGGAGATATAACAATCAATGCTCAAATAAGAGTAGACGCAGTTGACAGATTAAAAGAAATGGGCTGTAATATGTTAATTCAGGTACATGATGAATTGGTGTTTGAGTGTCCTGAACAGTATTGTGAGGAAGCAATCTCAATCATCAAACACATTATGGAACACCCATTCGGAGACAGTGAAAACAGACAAGTTCCATATTTAAGAGCAGATTATGATGTTGGTGACACTTATCAAGACGCTAAATAAGGAGGAATGTGTTATGGCAAGATTAGACATACCAGTAATGGGTGATTACGATTACTTTATACAGCCCGAACCTTGGTGTTGTGCAGAAGTAGGAGTCAACAAACGCTTTGAAATTCCCTATGATTTTGATTGTCAGATTTATAAGTTTAGGGAACAAATTGTAAATCATATTCAGGATATAGCAGATGAAACTCTGGTTAAATCATATCAGTTCTGTAGCATTGATGGAAATATAACTTATGATGTTTGTGGAGAACAGACTGTGAGAATACATTTTATATGTAAAGTGTCAAAATCCGAAGTGCTTAAATTTAAGGACTATATTTATAAATATATAGGTGGACTTACAGAATGTTTATACTCTAGGTATTATAAGTTAGATTTTAATTTAGAAGTTATTGAAACTTCTCCTATTCAGGAGTTAGCAATTATTTTTAAGGAGGAAAATACTATGAAACAGTTACCAGAAATCAAGAAAGTTATCCACAGTGGAGACTACACACACATCATTTGGAAAGATGACACAAAGACTTCTGTTAAGAGAGCAGAGGGAACACCTGATGACCCGTACAGTGCTTTTGCACAGGCTGTTATCAAGAAACTCTATGGTAGCACTGAAAAGGCTAAGTTTGAGCATGAACTGAAACAGAAGTCCGACAAAGAGCAGAAGAAAATCCTTGCGGAGAAAGCAAAGAGAAGAGAGAAGCAGGAGAAAGCTGAAAGCAAAAAGCGTGTGAAAGCTAAGAAGCTGAATAAGGAGATTGATGATACTGAGAAGTACCTTGAGGACTTGAAGAGAAAAGCGAAAGACTTTCTTGGTGACTAGGAGGTAGTTTCTATGAAGACTTACAGTTGTCCAAAGTGTGGGAGCAAAGACTTGTTTATGAAGAAGTCCAGTACCCACACTGGACTCTATTGTGGTGATTGTGGCTCATGGTTAAAATGGGTCAGCAAGAAAGAGATACCACTTATTGAGAGATTTTTAGAGAAGGAGAACAAGTAGTATGCAGTATCAGATTTTTAATTCAAAAACAGGAGAGTTAGTTGCATGGCTTGACACTGAAAGTGATGACGCAGTGTTAAAGAAAGGTTATGAAGTCCAGAAGGGAGATAATTTAACTGTTCAGGAAGTCATTGAAAACTCCCATAATATTAGTTCTAGAACAGTTGCAGAATTTGAAAAAGTAACATGGGGTCAGTATTGTTCTGCTAAAGAGTGGAATCCAGACAATGTGTTTACAGAACCGGACCATACGAAAGAGTATGATGACCTCATTTTCCCGAAACGTGCTACAAAAGGTTCTGCCGGGTATGACTTCTTTGCCCCGTTTGATTTCACATTAAATTCGGGAGAAACAATCAAGTTCCCGACAGGATTTAGATGTAAGATGAAAGACAACATTGTGTTGAAACTTTATCCTAGAAGTGGTCTTGGATTTAAGTACAGAGTGAGACTTGAAAACACTGTAGGAGTCATTGACAGTGATTACTTCTATTCAGACAATGAGGGTCATATTCAAGTCAAGCTGACAAATGAGGGAAGTAAACCTATGACAGTACATAAGGGTGAAGCCTATATGCAAGGTATCTTCTCTGAGTATCTTTTAGCAGTTGAAGATGAAGTCACAGAAGAGAGAAATGGTGGATTTGGTTCTACTACAAAATAACACACATGATATTAGGACAGTCTGAAATATGACTGTCCTTTTATTTTTGACAAAGTTGTGGTTCTATATTATAATAAAGTCATACTATTTGAAAAGTATGAATTTATGCAGAAAGGAGAGAACAACATGGGTAGAGCAAATCTTACTCCTGTCAAAGACAGGACTACGATAGTGACTAACAAAACACTGTTAGATAGAATTGGACTTCATGTTGCAAGAAAAGGTGATAATCAGACTAGCTTTATCACAAGAGCATTAGTCAATCAGCTTGAACGTGAAGGTGACTTAGAAATCAGAGATATGTTGGAGGAAGAAGAAAATGCCGATTAAAAAGAAAACAGCAGTTAAGACAGTACAACAGCAGAAGAAAGCAAGCACACAAAAGGCAGATACAGCCAAAGAAAGACGTTTAGCACAGGTTGTTGAAGAAGTGAATAAGAAGTATGGTGCTAATGCTTTATCAAAGGGATTTCCTAAAAAGAAGAGTGATGAAGATGATTGGTACACCATTCAGAGATTTGGCACTTCTGTTCCTTCTTTAGACATTGCTTTAGGCGGTGGTATTCCAGTAGGAAGATACACTGAGATACAGGGTGCTTTTTCTTCATATAAGACAACAGTTACACTTCATTGTATTAGAGAGTTTCAGGAGAAATTTGGGAAGACTGTTCTTTTGTGTGACGCAGAGGGAACTACTACAGATGATGGAGGTCTGTATCTTTCTCAGCTTAATATCAATGAAGACCTTTTTATGTACAATCAGAGTGCCGGACTTGAAGAGACCACACAGATGATTTTAGACATGATGGACAATCCTGATGTTAAGTTAGGAGTCATTGACTCTATTGAAGCACTTGTTCCTACAAAAGAGTACAACAGTGATATGGAAGACACTGTGCAGATGGGTATTAAGCCTAAACTTCTTGCAGAGTTCTTTAGAAAGTTTCAGGCTAAGAATAACAAACTCAGAAGACAGGGAGAAATGCCATTCACTCTTATTGGTATCAATCAGTTGAAAGATAAGATTTCTCTTTATGGTGGTGAATTTGCTCCCGGAGGAAAAGCAAAAGACTTTGCACAGTCTATTTGTATTAAGTTCCGTAAGGGTGACACCATTGTAGAAGGAAAGGGAGAGAACAAACTTCCTGTTGGTCAGACAGTGAAATTTAAAGTTGAGAAGAACAAGACTTTTCCTGCCGGAAAGACTGGTGAGTTTGATATGTACTCAGAAGAGAATGAAGCAGGAGTACCTAAAGGATATTGTGATGTGTATATGTCTATTATCCTTGAAGCAAAATCCTTTGGTCTTATTGAACGTGCCGGAAGTTATTTCTATCTTAGCAATGAGCCTGATAACAAGTTTCAGGGGCAAGAGAAACTTATTGATTACCTTATGGACAATCCTAACATCATTGAAGACCTCAAGACTCAGATTTTAGAGATTGCTAATAAGAAAGTGGGTATCTGATGAAATTCTCAAAAGGTTATGGTGAAAGCAGAGAGAAAGTAAAGAAAGCAGTTAAGTTTATGAGGTCTTGCTTTAACTGTGAGTATTACTATAAAACCATGTCCGATAAAGAAGAGGTGTGTCAGAACAGTAATGTAACTCAGTTTGACCTTGTGGTTGAAGATAATAACAATGCTTATTGTTGCTATTGGAAACAGAGTAGCAGAAAGTCAGATAACAGTTTATTTAAAGGTGGAACAGGGAGGAATAGAGTTATATGAAAACTGTAAAAAGACGTTCACAGCTTCAAGAGAAAAGTGTAGCAAAAGACATGGGTGCAAGAACTGTAGTAGCCAGTGGTGCTATGTGGTCCTCAAAGGGTGATGTGAGAAATGACAAGTACCTGATTGAGTGTAAGACCACAGAGAAGGATTACTATTCTATCACAACTAAAGTGTGGGAGAAGATAGCACTTGAAGCAGATAAAGACGGAATGAGAATACCTCTTCTCTTTGTAGACCTCAAAGACTCAGAGAGGTATGTGATATGCAATCCACATGACTTTGAGAAGCAGGTGAACACCTATGAAGTTGTTCCTCATGTTCATGGTGGTTGTAAGTCATATCGTTTTAAAGGGTATTCAGATGAAGGTCTTCCTTTGCTTTTTAGTCTTACGCCCATTAAAATGAATAAGAAGAACCACATTCTTATGGCATTTAGTTTCAGTGATTTTAAGAAATTGGAGGAACAGAGTATTGAGTCTTAACAGTTTATTTCAGTCAATGAAAAGAGAGGGGTACATTATCAAACCCCTCGACTTTTACTTAGAACAACAGGCAAATGCAGACAATGACCGGGCAGTAGATGTTAATGCACCATCACAAGCAGGTCAGTGTATGAGACATAACTACTACATGAGAAAGCAGTATGACTCTGATGGAAGTATTGGAGCAAGAACACAGCGTATCTTTGACAATGGAACATATACACATGAGAGACTTCAATCTTATCTTTTGGATATGCACCTTCTTATATGTGACGAAGTTCCGCTTTTAAATGAAGAGTACAACATTCAGGGTCACACTGATGGTTTTCTTGACCTTAGTGATGAAGTGGCAATCCTTGAGATTAAGAGTATCAATGACAATCAGTTCAATCAGTTGAAGGACGCTAAAGAAGAACACAAGAAACAGGGTCTTATTTATTTGTTCTGTGCAGAAGAGAGAAGACTTTATTTGAGGAAAAAGTATAAGACTCTGGAAGAGTTTTATGACTCAGAAGAAGAACGTGCAGAGTATTATAGGTCAAAGTATCAGCACATGAAAGGCGGTAGAAAGTTCACCAGAGAACAAAAGATACAGCATGAGGTTGACCTGAATTTAATTTGTGACGATATTCTTTTTCAAACAGAGAAACCTATAACCAAGGTCATTTTTCTTTACGAGAATAAGAATAATCAGGAGTTAAAGGAGTATCTTGTAGAGAGAAACACAGTTACAGAACATATTCTTACGGGTGTTTTAAATGAGTATGAAACACTGAATGAATATTGTGAGGAAGATAAAGTTCCTCCAAGAGAGGGTACTAACAAGTCTTGCCAGACTTGCAGATGGTGTGATTTCAAAATCGAATGTTGGAGGTAACATATGTTAAAGAAAGTGAATAAGCCGGAGAAAGTAAATCCTTTGCAGAAAATCAAAGAGAGAAAGAGTTATGTGGACTCTATTCAAGAAGAACTTGAAGAGAAGGGAGTAGACTTCTTTGACCCTTCTGGTTCTTTAAACATTGACTCTGATTATCTTACTCTTCCGGCACATATTACTGATGTTCCTGCTAAAGAGTTGGGAGAGTTATTAAATGCCTTTACTCAGCAAAAAGCCTATATGCGTACTCTTTTAGGGTGGGCGAAAGTCTATTATGATGAAGCACAGATTGAGTATGCACAGAAAAGTCAGGATTTGTATAGAAAGCTGTCTGAAAGTAAAATGTCAGAGAAAGCAAAAGAGAAAGAGATAAATTCTGACCCGGATATTTTCCCTTATTATGAAAATATGATGGACAAACAGAGAGCATGTTATCTGCTTGAGATGAACATTGAAAGTATTGAGGACATCATATTTATGATAAGCAGGGAAGTAAGCAGAAGAACAGGTGATTTTCACGAAGAAAGTAGAAATTATAATGTACAGAGGTCATAGTATTAGGGGCAGAATTTACAAGTTCTGCCCTTTGTATTATAATAAAGTCATAAAGTAATATTTTTTTGAATAGAAGAAAGGAGAACCTAAAATGGCAGAAAGAAAATCCTTGTTTAAAAGAGGATTTCAGAGAAAAGAGAAAGAAGCACCTATCACACTTGACGCACAGCAGGATTCAGCAGTCCATGCAAGAGACAATAACATCTTAGTAGTTGCAGGTGCAGGTTCAGGTAAGACCAGAGTTCTTACTGAGAGAATTAAATTCCTTTTAGAAGAAGGTGTGCCACCATGTAACATTGTAGCAATTACTTTTACAAACATGGCGGCAGAAGAAATGAAAGAACGTCTTTCTGATGTAGAAGGTGTTGGTGACGCTTTCATTGGAACTATACACTCCTTTGCAAACAGAGTTATGAAACTTTCTGGTGAGAAATATAGGATTTATGATGACGGCATAGACAATGATTTTCACCGGGAATTGATTGAGAGATATTGTAAGTCACTTACCTTTGACAAGTACCTTGAGTACAAGGATTTAAAGACTCAAGAGATGATGGGTAAGATTTCAGAGAAAGAAATGAATGACTTCTTACTTCCAAGTGAAGCAGGTGAGTTAAGACTCATTGAAAGAAATCAGGAAGACATTGAGTGTGAGATTGAGACAGTAGGTACTACACAATTCCCTGAGAGTATTGATACACTGTGTAAGAAGCATGGAGTTATTACTTTTGATGAACTGCTGAGAAAAGCAGAAGCATATTTCCGGCAGATAAATGCTCAGATAGAACACGTTTTAGTAGACGAATTTCAGGACGTAGGAACACTTGAGTTTAATTTCATTGAGTCTTTACAAGCTGAAAACTATTTCTTAGTGGGTGATGACTGGCAGAGTATCTATAGCTTTAAAGGAGGAAATGTTCGTATCTTTATGAAGCTGATTGAAGATGGTATCTTCCATGTGTTCTATCTCACTAATAACTATCGTAACAGTAAGGCAGTTTTAGAGATTGCCGATACTATCATCAATCAGGTGTACAATAAGATTGACAAGACCATTATTCCAATTTCCGAAGAAGAGGGGTCAGTACAGATTTTATCTAAGAGGACACTTCCCGTTGTCTTAAAAGCAATCAAAGATGAAGGTAATTATAAAGATTACTTCATTCTGGTAAGAACCAATAAAGACATATTCAAGTTACAGGATATGTGTGAAGACCTTGAGTTACCATTTACCACATTTAAGCGTGATGGTATGAGTCTTGCAGACTTAAAGAGACATATGGACTCTAACAGAGTTAAAATCCTTACTGTTCATGTTTCTAAAGGTCTTGAGGTGAAGAATGTTCTTCTTTACGGAAATTTTCCTGTACAGTGTCCTAACTACATGAGAGATGAAGAGGAAAGAAAAGTTATGTATGTTGGTATCACAAGAGCGAAAGAGAATTTAATCATTATGAATTAGGGAGGATAATGATTTGATAAAATACGCAATTCCTGTTAGAATGGACAACAAGGGTCGAATAACTGTTCCGAAACACATTTTAGATGAACTGCAATGGAAGCCCGGAGAATTAGAAGTCATTGTCGTGTATAACGACTGTGATAAAAAACAAATTACAGTAAAGGAGAATGAGTGATGAAAGTAATTAAACCGTATCACGAACACATGAGTAAGCAAGGTCTTACTCCATACCAGTTTATTGAAAAGATTGGTAGAACCTGCTACAAGTCAGAAGACAAAATCACAGAGGACAGTGCTGTGAAATTTGTTCAGGGTCTTGTTAAAAGAAAGCACCTTGCAATGATTGAACATCATTGGGTACATATGGTATGTGATGTGCCTGAAAGTGATTTTAATAGTCACTGGGATATGTTCGCAATAGGATTTACCTTTGGAAGTATGAAAGACCTTTTAAAGTATGTAGAGATTACTTATGGTGATAACATTTACATTTCTGCTCCACTTAGAGTGTTTTTGGAACTCCATGAGTTAATACCTAATGAAATTCGTTCTGTGGCTGATATTCTTCCGTCTATTATTGACGAGATAATGTCATGTGTGGAAAATTATTATGACAATATATTCCCGGTTAAGAAAGGTTCCTACAGAGTTACAAGACATTGTTATCTTGAGAATGAAGAGGACTTCATTTCAGAACTTGTTAATGACCTTGTTTCATATGAGTGTTCTAACAAGGTTATTGATTCTGAGGTTATGAAACACACCACACATACTGTCCTGTTTGTATGTGATAGAGGTGTTTCACATGAATTGGTAAGACACAGACCCTGTTCCTTTGCACAGGAGAGTACACGTTACTGTAATTATTCTCAGAATAAGTTCGGTGAAGAAATTACAGTGATACTCCCATTTTTCTTTGATACAGGAATGGGAACAAATTCAAACAGCCTTGTGTATGAAGCATGGAAATACTCTTGTGAAGTAGCTGAGAGAAAATACTTTGAACTTTTAAATTATGGTGCTACACCACAAGAAGCAAGAAGTGTCCTGCCGAACTCTTTAAAGACGGAAATCATTATGACTGCCAATGAGAAAGAATGGCAACACATTGTTGACCTCAGGGCAAAAGATGTTACTGGTCCGGCACACCCTCAGATGAAAGAAATTATGTGTCCGTGGTATGAAGAGTTGAAAGAACTCTCAGGAGGTAGAATTAAATAATGGAGAAATTCACGTTTAAGTTAGACAACAGAATGAAGCTAGTGGCTGAGAAAATCAGCCCTAGAATCAATCTGTTCACAGTAAAGGGAAAGAATGACTATGTGTTCAGATTAAACAGTAAGAAGACTAAAGAACTTGTGCAGGTCTTTGTTAGTGTAAGTACATATGGACTTGAAGATTTAAGATGTGACCTTACAAAGTCCGAACATAATGACGGTGGTGTACTTCATTTTGGAGACTTACAGAATGGTGAATATCACCTTGTTGTGTACTGTGACTCTAAGAAAATTCTGGACACCAAGTTTAACAAGAAGTTCCTGAAAAAGCTGTATAAGACTATGAAAGAGGTGTATGAAATTGAGTAAGAAAGTCTTTATCATCAATGGTTCAGGTGGTGTAGGAAAAGATACTTTTTGTGAGTATG
>ERZ1106963.651-NODE-651-length-48468-cov-6.842067_pt1 | contig 48468 bp, 49 predicted proteins | sample MGYA00403681_ERZ1106963 | MGnify/ENA primary metagenome ERZ1106963 (study PRJEB35170, sample SAMEA104062407) | human gut metagenome | biome: human gut; feature: human-associated habitat; material: faeces | place: Denmark | collected 2012-05-03 ...
TTGGGGCTGCTGAAGGACTTCGGCCTGGACGACTTCTATCTGGAGCTGTCCACCAAGGACCCCCACAAGTATGTCGGCTCCGATGAGATCTGGGAGGAGGCCACCAACACGCTGGCCGAGGTGGCCAAGGATTCCGGACTGGAACTGGTTGACGATCCTTGCGGCGCTCGCGCTGTGCGCCGGGGCGGGTATAGTTCTGTTTCCCGGGGAGCTTTCCGAGGCGGTGAGAGGCTCGGTCGGGGGCTGCCTGGAGGTAGTCATACCGGCGCTGTTTGCGTTTACCGTGCTGGCGGTGTACCTCCAGCGCAGCGGACTGTACCGCGTGGTCCTGAAGCCGCTGACCGTTCCGCTGTCGAAGCTCCTGCGGCTGCCGGAGGAGCTTTGCGCGGTGTTTCTGCTGTCGAACATCGGCGGATATCCGGTAGGGGCAAAGCTGCTGACCGGGCTTGTCAGGTCGGGGAGGCTCCGGCGCGGGGACGCCTCGCGGCTGCTTTGCTGCTGCTACGGCAGCGGGCCTTCCTTCGTTATCGGCACAGCCGGAATGCAGGTGTTTGGAAGCGCGGCGGCGGGCGGCATGATCTTCGGAGCGTGCATACTGTCGTCGCTGGCTGCAGCCGCGGTGGTTTGCAGGTTCGGGGAGCCTATACTCCTTGACGAGAGCAGTTCCGCGCAGGATCTCTCAGCGGGGTGCTTCATAAGTTCAGTGGACGCAGGCGCGCGGGTGATGTACACGGTATGCGTGATGTCGGTGGCGTTTGCGGCGGTCACTGCGCTGCTGGATTCCGCCGGGATAACCGAGCTTGCGGCATGGGCGCTCGGAAAGCTCGGGCTTGGCGGGAATTCCGACAGGCTGCTCCCGGCGCTGCTTGAGGTCACGCAGGTGCGCGGGCTGGTTCCGGAAGGCGCGGCGGCTTCGCTGTGCGCGGCGGCTCTCTCGTTCGGGGGAGTCTGCGTGCTTATGCAGGTCGGGGCGCTCACAGGCGGGGAGATATCAATGAAGCCGCTGCTGATATCGCGGCTTCCGGCGGCTCTGCTCAGCGGTTTGCTGGCGGTTCCGGCGGGGAAGCTCACCGCTGCGGAGGCGTATTCTCCTAACGCGTCCGGCGTGCCTGCGGCGGGGCAGGCGTTTTCGATAAACGCAGGGCTGTCGGTATGCGTTCTGATTATGGCTGGTATGCTGATATTACTGGTCGAGGGCGGCAGAGCCACGGAGTAAATACGGAAATCATGCGGGAATTATTAAAGCGGACGGGCTGACAGCACCGTCCGCTTTTTATGAACAGAAATATGCCGAATCAGCCTCCGCCAAATTTTTGCTAATTTTCACACAGCACGGGGCGATTTTTATTGAAATCTGTTCCGGAATGTGGTATACTATAAAATGTATATGCATATCCAGACGAGCTATTCGTCACATAATTATATATGATGCAGAATGTAGACAGAAAGGAATTTAAATGACAAGATTTGAAAACAAGCTCTGCCCGGTATGCCGCAGGCCGTTCACCGAAAATGACGACATCGTGGTATGCCCTGTCTGCGGAACTCCGCATCACCGCGCCTGCTACAATGAAAAGGGCGGCTGCGGGGTCGAAGAGTGGCATGCTTCCGGCTTTGTGTGGGAGGGGCACCTCCCCGGTGAAGAGCCTGAGCCTTCCAACGGGCAGGAGGAGCAGTCCGGCGTTGACCTCAGCAAGCATGATGATACCGGGGGGCAGTCCGGAGATTACAGCGACCACCGCGCGGAGTACCCCGGCGGAGTTCCGAACGGCAGCTTCAACGCCTGCGGCCCGGACGGTCAGCCGGTAGATATTCAGGAGTTCCTCGACCAGATAAACCGCCAGACCATGGACGACACCCGCGGCGAGGACGGCGTCAGCGCAAAGGAGCTTTCCTGCTACGTCGGGAAATCCGTAATGCACTATTCCCAGGCGTTCGCGGCGTTCCGCGCGCCGGCGGCTCCGGGACAGAAGAAGCGGAAGGTTTTCTTCAACCTCTGCGCCGGGCTGTTCACGCCGGTGCACCAGTTCTACCGGAAGCTGGACGCCGCCGGAGTTATCCTGGTTCTGCTCGAACTTGCCTACTACGTTCCGACGCTGCTTTCCTTTGCCGGGTCGTTCAGCGCTTCGGTTGTGGGAGCTTTGCAGTTCGCCGCCAGCGGGCTGTATTTCGCCGCGAAGATAGCGCTGTGCATGTTCGGCGATTACATCTATTACCGCCACTGCGTGAAGCGCATAAAGCAGATCCGCGCAAATTACGACGACGGAAACGCCCCGGGCTACTACGAGGCGCTCAACGCAAAGGGGAGTCCCTCCTGGCTGCGCGCGATAATCTCGATACTTGCGGTGTACCTGCTCCAGGCGATACTGCTGCTGTATTTTGTCCGCATGAACTCCGGAATGACCGGCACGATGATATGAAAAACTGCTCCTGCGGGAGCGTTCCAATAACAAAATCAAAAGGAAGAACAATAACATGAAACTGATAATCCAGATACCCTGCTATAACGAAGCCGAGACCCTCGACGTGACCATACACGACCTCCCCCGGCACATCGACGGTATCGACGAGATCGAATATCTCATCATCAACGACGGCAGCACCGACCGCACCGTAGAGCGCGCAAAGGAGCTGGGCGTACATCACATAGTAAGCTTCGTGCACAACCGCGGACTTGCAAAGGGCTTCATGGCGGGAATCGACGCATGCCTGCGACTGGGCGCCGACATCATCGTCAACACCGACGCCGACAACCAGTACGCCGGCGCGGACATTGAAAAGCTGGTGCGTCCGCTGCTTGAGGGCAAGGCGACGATGGTAATAGGCAACCGCCGCACAGACTCCATCGAGCACTTCTCCCCGCTGAAAAAGAAGCTCCAGAAGCTCGGAAGCGGCGTTGTAAGAAAGGCGAGCGGCACCGACGTTGTGGACACCACCAGCGGATTCCGCAGCTACACAAGAGAAGCCGCGCTGCGCCTTAACGTGCTCTCCGACTACACCTACACGCTGGAGACCATCATCACCGCCGGCGCAGACCGCACCAAGATAATGTCCGTGGACATCAACACCAACCCGGAGCTTCGCAAGAGCCGCCTGTTCAAGTCCATGTGGGGCTATATCAAGCGCTCCAGCGGAACGATTATCCGCAACTACGTGATGAGAAAGCCGCTCAAGACCTTCCTAGGAATTGCTGCTGTATTCGTGCTTGCCGCGCTGGTGCTTGCGGTGCGTTTCATCGTTTACGCATGCCTGGGCGAGGGCGGCGGACATATACAGTCCCTGGTGCTGATGGCTGTGCTTGCTATCGTGGGATTCCAGATAGGCATTTTCGGGCTTGTTGCGGACGCTATCTCCGGCTGCCGCAGGGTAATGGACGAGACCCTTTTCCACGTAAAGCGCATTGAGTACAACAACACCAACTCCAACTACTCTAACTACAATCTTTGCAGCTACAACAAAGAGGAAATCGACAAGAAATGATAAACGCTCTCAGACGTTTCTACAACAGCTTCGGCGACCGCGGCGTGATGATGGTGATCTTTACGGTGAGCGTCATCGTGCATTCGCTGCTTACCATGCATATGGAGCTTCCCGCCGTTAACCCCGACGAAATAGGCGTTGCAAGCGTTGCCGCGTTCTATTCCGGGCGCGACTGGTCGGCGCTGATGGGGCAGGTCTACTACTATTACGGATACGTTCAGGCTATTTTCTACGCGCCGCTGTTCCTGTTTTTCAGCAACTCCTACGCGCTTTACAAGGCGTGCCTGATAATGAACGGCATGCTCATGAGCTTCATTCCGGTGATAGCTTACCATGTTTCCACAAAGCTGGGCGTTTCCAGGGTATGGCAGAAAATCACCGTGGCGTTCTGCTGCGGAGCTTACATCACATACATAGCCCACTCCAAGTTCATGTGGAACGAAGCCATATGCAGCCTGCTTCCGTGGGTTCTGATGTGGGTGATGTTCATGTCGATGGACTGCCAGAATGACGCGCTGCGCGTTCTGTGGTCGGCCGCCGCCGGAGTTCTCTGCGCGGTCTGCTACGGGGCGCACTCCAGGCTGCTGGCTGTAGTTATCGCGTTCGTTATGACCGTGCTTATCGCGCGTATCTTCATGAACCGCAGGATATTCACCCTGCCGGTTTTCTTCCCGGCGCTTGCGCTGGGCTTCGTCGGGGAGCATTTCTGCAAAAAGACGATACAGCAGCTAGTCTGGAACGGCAAGGCGAGCGGCAACACCATGGAAGCCGAGGCAAACCGCGTGCTGGGTCTGTTTGACGAAGGCGGATTCGGCAGGTTCGTTTCCACGCTGTTCGGACATATCTACACATTCATGACCTCCACGGCTGGTATCGGAGCCCTCGCCTGCGTGGTGTTCTTCATGCTCATCTTCGTTCGTATCCGCGAGTGGAGCAAAAACCGCGCCGGCGAGATGGTCAACGGCGTGAAGGTGTACGAGCCTGCCTCGAAGCACACCTTCAGCGGCCACATAACCATACTCGGAATTTACGCGTTCCTCGCCGTCGGAGGCTCCATGCTGCTTTCGGTGCTGTTCAAGTTCAATTCCGGGCAGATAAGCGCCATCAAGGATCTCACGATGTTCGGAAGATACACTGACAATGTGGCTCCGCTGGCGGTCATGCTGGTGCTGGTGTTCATGTTCCGCTACAGGCTGAGCGTCGCTAACATCGGCTGGGCGGCGATCGTGTACGCATATACCTGCTACGGATTCTTCACGGTATCCTGGCAGATGCTCGAAAAGGCGCGCGGCTACCGCGAATCCCCCATGCTGGGACTCATGCCCTGGCGGATCGGCGAGGACTACGCCAAGCCGTTCACCGTGGAAAGCTTCATTATAATGACCTCCGTGGTGTTCACGGTGCTGGCGGCGTTCGCAGTGTTCACGCTGTGCACCCGCAAGCACGGCAAGGAACTGATATCCGGGCTGTGCTGCTGCCTGTTCCTTTACACCACGGTGTTTGCCGGGGCGGTTTACCTCCCTGCACGCGCCGAGGAGAACCTCGCAAAGACCGAGCCGGCGCGGCTGGTTTCCGAGCTTCTGTATAACGAGAGCGCGTCGCCGGTCATCGTGGCTTATAACATCGGAACGCGAAACGCGGGGCTTATCCAGTTCCTGAATCTTAACACCCGGGTAGCGATAATCCGCAAGGCGAAGAATCTCCCGGACAACTGCATAATCATAGCCGACGAGGAGGAGCAGCTCACGCTGGAGCCGTTCAGCTACGACTACATCGGCACGGAAGGCGGGCTTTCCGTCTACGCAAAGGGCGAGACCGCCCGCGACTATATGAGATACAAGCGCTCCGCGGACATAACCGCGCTGGCGGAAGAAGGCGCAACGATACAAGCTCCGGCGCTTTCAGACCATTAAGGAGGCAGTAACTTTGACAGGAGAAAACGAACTTGAAAATATAAACGAAAACGCGGCTCCGCTGGAGGGGTCGGCGGATTCATCGGGCGCAGAAGGCACCGAGGTTCACCCGATATACGAAGTCCCGAAGCCGGAGGAACCGGAAGCAGCCGCACCTGCCGCTCCGAAAAAGGAGAGCGTGTTCCTCAGCGACTGGTTCCTTATGCTGGCGCTGTACGTCGTAACGCTTGCGATACACGTCCTGATGACGCAGGTCACGACTATGTTCAACCTCACCCCCGACGAGTACGCGGTTACTGCGGTTGCCGCATGGTTCAACGGCTACGACTGGTCGCAGACGGTGTCCGCCGGCGGCTACTACGGGTATTTCCAGAGCCTGTTCTACATTCCGGTGTTCTGGTTCGTTGACGACCCTATGCTCCAGTACCGCGTGATGATACTGATAAACGGCGTGCTGATGAGCTTCGCACCGGTCATCGTGTACTTCCTCGCACGGAAGTGGTTCGGCGTGCGGAAGCTTTCCTCCGTATTCATGGCGATAGTATGCGGAATGTACCCCGCGTACCTGCTGCTCACTAAGTACACCTGGAACGAAACGCTGTGCTGCCTGCTTCCGTGGGTGTTCGCGCTGCTGATGTACAAGTCGCTGAAGAGCTTCAAGGATACGTCGCACAGCAGTAAGGCGGTGTTCCGGCAGCAGCTCTGGGCGGCGCTCGCGGGGCTTACCCTCGTTGCAGCCTACGCTACCCACGGCAGAATGATCGCAATGCTCGCCGCCGGAGTGGTCCTGGAACTTGTGGTACTGTTCACGATGAAGCGGAAGGTGTTCGCGCTGAGCGGCTTCTTCTCAAGCGTTGTTGTGGGATTCCTCGCGGACAAGATGATCAAGGGCTACTTGCAGAATGTCCTGTGGCTCAAGGAGCAGTCCGACAAGGCCTCCGTGAATACCATCGAAAACACCCTCGGCAGAATATTCGACGCGGATCCTGAGAAGCTCATGCGCTTCCCGCAGACCCTGGTCGGACATTTCTTCTACTTTATCAGCTCCACCTGGGGCTTCGGAGCCATCGCGATGGTGCTGATAATCTCCGGACTGGCGATGTATTACGTCACCAGGAACCGCGCGAAGAAGGGTGCTGCTGAGCTTACCGCCGACGGCAGGGCAAAGACCTACATCACAAGTTCGCTTGCAATGTTCTGCTGGTTCGCTTTCCTGGTTATGGGCGCGATATTCGTGGTGAGCGTCGGCTTCAAGGCGACCTCCACGGTGTTTGACACCCGCGCCGATACAACGATATTCGGGCGCTACATCGAGACTTTCTTCCCCGTTGCGATATTCCCGGCGCTCATAATGATCTACCGGGGAAGGTTCAGCGTTATGCACAGCCTTGCGGCGCTTATCACCGCGGGCGGAATATTCGCGCTCACCGAGCTGCTGACCGTTCCGGCGGTCGTCGGCGACGGCACCACTGATAAGGGCGTAGTAAGCGCGATGATCCTCGGGATCACTCCGCTGAAGCTGGGCGAGGGTCTCAAGGACAAGATAACCGAAACGACATTTATCAAGATCATCGCCGTTGTAATGGCTCTGCTGCTTGCCGTGGTGATAATCCGGCTGATAACCGTGAAAAAGAACAGCAGCATGTTCAACTGGGTGACTATCCCGATGGGCGCGCTGCTTATGTACACCAGCCTCTACTGCTTCGATGGCTACACCGTGGTTCAGGGCAAGAACGCAAGCTACGGCGGAGAGTACGTCTCCGAGGCGCTCGAGATGATAGACGACAGCGGATTTGACGACGTACTCGCGTTCTCGCTGAAATCTGAGCGCTACGTAAAGGCGCAGTTCCTGTTCCCGGATATGCATGTGCGGCTTGCCTCCACGCTGAAAAAGCTGAATTCCCAGACCGCACGCCCCGACTTCATCATAGCCGACCGCGAGGATAACCTCCAGCTCTGGTCGGGCGACCTCTGGCTTGTCGGGGACGTCAACAACAATATCCACCTTTACGCCTGCACCAACGCAGCGCGTGAATGGTGCGAGGCACAGGGGCTGGAGCTTTCCGCGCCCGCTTCCTTCGAATACAGCGGCAGGAATATTCCGTCGACAAGCTCAGTCACCAGGGACGGCGGCGCCGCCGTACTGCCGGAAGGCTCTGCGGTGTACACCAACTACTTCGCGCTCTACAGCTCCGGCGGCTTCACATTCACGCTGCGCGGAACCGGACTTGAGCAGCTTTCCATCGCGCTTACCTCCGACAAGAAGGCGAACAGCATCGATTACGAGATAGTATCCTCAGATGACGGCGAGATGGTGCTGAAATTCAATGCCGCAGCCGCAAAGACTGAAAACGTGCAGCTCAAGCTCACCAACCGCAGCGGGTCTCCGGTTACGGTCACATCGGTGAAGCTTACCAGGGATTCCGTGGCGCCGCTGATAATTCTTCCGGCGACTACCGCCGCCTGAGCGGAGGTACGCCATGCCGGTCATTAAAAAAGCAAAGCCTATGCAGCCCGCGCGCACCCTCTGCCTGGGATTCCTTATTATAATCACTGTGGGGGCGCTGCTGCTGTGGCTTCCGTTCTCGTCAAAGAGCGGCAGCACTTCATTCTTCGACTGCCTGTTCACCGCGACCTCCGCGACCTGCGTGACTGGTCTCGTAGTCGTGGATACTTACTCGAACTGGACGATATTCGGGCAGGCGGTCATTGCGCTGCTTATCCAGGTGGGCGGTCTGGGATTCGTGACGATAATCACGTTTTTCAACGTTGCCGCCGGGAAGAAGCTGGGCTTCCGCACCCTCGCGAATGTGTCGGACGGGCTTACTGAAAGCACCTTCCAGGGCGGACGCCGCATTTTCATCAGCATAATCAAGTATTCAATGATATTCGAGGGAGCCGGAGCCGTGCTGCTCTGCCTGCGGTTCGTTCCGCAGTACGGCGGCTACGGCGTGTGGATGGGCGTTTTCACGAGCGTCACAGCGTTCTGCAACGCCGGATTCGACCTGTGCGGGATATCCTCGCCGTTCGCGAGCCTCACCGGATATCAGAGCGACCCCCTGGTTCTCGTCACCGTTGCGATGCTGATAACCGTGGGAGGTCTCGGCTTCATCGTCTGGGAAAACTTCCTCAACATTCGTAAGGTACGCAAGCTCAGCCTGCACACCAAGGCGGTGCTGCTGACCTCCGCGGCGCTTACCGTCGGCGGAACGCTGTTCTACCTCCTCGCGGAATGGAACGGCGCTCTTGGCGAGATGAACTTCGGCGGGAAGCTGCTCAACGCGTTTTTCTCGAGCGTTACCGCCAGAACAGCCGGGTTCAACTCCGTGCCGATAGACGACCTGTCGGATTTTTCACAGCTCGGGACCTGCATACTTATGTTCGTCGGAGCCTCTCCGGCTTCCACCGGCGGCGGTATCAAGACCACCACGCTGCTTGTGCTGATTATGACTGTGGTTTCCTATATGCAGAGCAAGAACGACGTTGAGATCATGAAGCACAAGATAGACAAGCTGGCGGTCTATCGCACGCTGACCGTCACGCTGCTTTCGCTGACGGCTGTTATCCTCTGCTTCTCGGTGCTGTATTTCACGCTGCCCGAGGACGGCCGGGGAGTTCAGTGCCTGTTTGAAGCCGTGTCGGCGTTCTCTACCTCGGGACTTTCCGCGGGGATAACTGAAATTTCCGGAACACCCGGGCGTATACTGCTTATAATCACGATGTTCATAGGGCGCGTTGGCCCGGTGTCGCTGGTGCTTTCAATGCTTGTGAACTCCGCAAAACGCAAGAACATCGTTTACCCCGACGGGCAGATAATCGTCGGATAAATCACATGAAAGGAAAGCAATTATATGCAAACTGAAACCTTCACCCTGGGACCGCTTACGATGTACGTTTCCGAGGATCACCGCTTCGGCACGGACGCTTTCCTGCTGGCGTACTACGCGAACGTAAAGCCCGACAGCGTGGTTTGCGATCTGTGCACCGGCTGCGGAATAATCCCGCTGATATTCTGCAAGAACGTAAAGCCGCACCTTATCTACGCCGTGGATATACAGGAGGAAGCGATCGAGCTGCTGAAGATGTCCGTTGAGAAAAACCATCTTGAGAACAGGCTCCAGCCGGTCCTCGCCGACCTCCGCGAGCTGAAGCAGAGCCAGATCGGCTTTGAGACAATGGATATCGTCACCGCGAATCCGCCTTACATGACGAGCGGCTCCGGGTTTGAGAAGCTTGCAAGACCACAGGCGGTCGCACGGCACGAGCTGATGTGCAACATCGACGACGTGTGCTGTGCAGCGGGGAAGCTCCTGAAATACGGAGGTCTGCTGAAGATGTGCCACCGCCCCGAGCGCCTCGCGGACGTGCTGAACTCCATGCGCGAGAACAAAATCGAGCCGAAGAGCATTACGTTCGTGTTCAACAGCATTCTCGACAAGCCGTGGCTGTTCCTCGTGACCGGAAAGAAGGGCGGGAAGTCCGGCATGATCGTCGAGAAGCCCATGATACTGCGCAACGACGATAAATCCTACACCGAGGAGTACACAAGGCTATATGACTGAAACAGGTAAGCTCTACGTTGTGGGCACGCCTATCGGGAACCTTTCGGATTTCTCCCCGCGCGGTATAGAAACGCTGGAAAGCGTGGACTATATCGCCGCCGAGGATACCCGGGTAACGCTCCGGCTGCTGACCCACTTCGGAATAAAAAAGCCGCTTCTGAGCTACTACAAGCCCCACGAAGCGGAAAAAAGCGCAAAGATCCTCGAGCTGCTGCACGGAGGGAACTCCGTTGCGCTGGTAAGCGACGCCGGAATGCCCTGCATTTCCGACCCGGGGGTGTACCTTGTTCAGCGCTGCTATGAGCAGGGCGTCCCGGTGGAGTCCGTCCCGTGCTGCAACGCAGCGATCGCCGCCGTTGCGATATCCGGAATAGACACCGCGCGTTTCGCGTTTGAAGGGTTCCTGCCGGTGGATAAGAAGGAGCGCCGCCAGCGGCTAGCCGAAACAGCGAAGCTCCCGCACACGCTGATATACTACGAGGCTCCGCACAAGCTGCGGCAGACTCTCGCGGATCTCGCGGAGGCTCTCGGCGGAACGCGCCGCGCGGCTCTCTGCCGGGAACTCACGAAGCTGCACGAGGAGGTCCTGCGCGGGACCCTCGGCGAGCTGATACAGCTATACGAGCAGACCGACCCCCGGGGCGAGTACGTCATCGTGCTCGAGGGAGCATCTCCGGAAGCACCGGAGGAAATGTCCATCGAGCAGGCAGCGGAACTTGCAAGGGGCTACGCCGAGGGCGGCATGAAGCTGTCCGAGGCATGCAAGACTGCCGCGCAGGCGGCGGGCGTTTCCCGCAAGGAACTGTACAAATTACTCTCAGGCGAATAACGACAGGTTATTACAGAAAGGAACGTAATTCTATGAAAACTATTCACGAAAGAGTTCAGAAGAATATCGGCCCTACCGCTAAGGTAGTTATCCCGATAATCGGCGCTGTGATCGTTGTCGCAGGCGCGGTGGCTTACATCTGCATGAAGCTCGCGGACGAGATGCGCTACCATGAGAAGTGGAAGGACTACGACGAATGCGGCTGGCACTGAGCTGCGAATGCGGCGAAATTGAACGGTTCCTGGGGCAGTACTCGCACTTTGGCGCACCGGTGAGGGATCTGTCCAGGTTCGAGGCTCTGTGCCATAAGCTAGGCGACCCTCAGGATAAGCTGCGCTATATCCACATCGTGGGTACGAACGGCAAAGGCTCCGTGGCGGAGTTCTGCGCCTCATCGCTTGCCGCGGCGGGATTCACCGCGGGGAAATTCACCTCGCCCTATGTCCGCAGCGTATGCGAGCGCATAGCGATAGGCTACCCCGACGGGCTGTACGAGATCTCCTGCGCCGACCTTGCGCGGCTCCTGAACAAGGTCGCCGACGCAGCGGAGCAGTGCGGCGGTCTCGAATTCTCGCAGTTTGAGATACTTAACGCGGCGGCGTTCCTCTTCTATGCTGAAAAGCAGGTGGACTGGGTAGTGCTGGAAGCGGGTATCGGCGGCACGCTGGATTCCACGAACGTGATAAAGCAGCCGGAGTGCGCGGTTTTCACCTCAATAGGTCTTGACCACACGAAGATACTTGGCGGCACCGTGGAGGAGATAGCGCGGTCGAAATGCGGCATAATAAAGGGCGGTAACGCTGTTGCGGCACTGGATATTCCGGAGCCTGCGATGGATGTTATCCGCGAACGCTGCGCGCAGACTGGCGCAAGGCTGATAACTCCCGACCGCTCGGAGCTGGAGATACTGGAAAAGCCCGGGCTTCGCGGCAGCAGATTCCGCTACAGGGGGCAGGAGTACCGCCTGAACCTCGGCGGAGCCTACCAGGTAACGAACGCACTTACAGCGATAGAGGCGCTGACCTGCGCCGGAGTAACTCCGGCGCACATCGCGATGGGCATAGAGCGCGCCAGGATCCCTGCGCGAATGGAGCTGCTCCCCGGGGACATACTGCTTGACGGCGGACACAATCCGCAGGCGGCAAGGGCGGTGCGCTCAGCGCTTGAGGATTCCGGGTACGAGCGCCGGACTGCGTTCATCGGCATGATGAACACGAAGGATCACCGCGCGTTTCTACAGGAAATACTGCCCTGCTTCGACAGGGTGTATTTCTGCGACGGCTTCTCCGAGGGGGAGGTTCCTGCGGAGGAACTGCGCCGCATCTCCGGGCTTGACGGGGCGGAAATATTCCATTCTCCCCGTGAGGCTCTCAAGTTTGCGCGCCGCGACCGCGAGGGCGGTTTGATGTACTTCGGCGGGAGCTTCTATTTTGCTGCCGCTGTGCGGGAATACCTTGTGTGATATCAAGTGCAAAATTAAAATGGGGCTGCGAAAACAGCTCCATTTTTCATAGTAAAAAAGGAGCTGCATGAAATATGCAGCTCCTTAATATTATCAGTACTCAACGCACCAGGAGGCTCTCCTGTGCCATGGGAGGTAATTTATCGGATTGAGGCGCGCGCCGTTCATTCCGTTGAGTCTCACCTCGAAGTGGCAGTGGTTGCCGGTGGACTGTCCCGTGGAACCAACGTCCGCAATGACCTCGCCCATAGTTACCTGCTGACCTACGTAAACGTGCAGGTAGCTTGCGTGGCCGTAGACCGTCACCATGCCGTTCGCGTGCTGGATCATTACGCAGTTTCCGTAGCCGTAGTACCACGACGCCAGGATGACCGTACCAGATTCCGCGGCGTAGATAGGCGTTCCGTACGGCGCGGAGATATCAATGCCGCTGTGACCGTAGTATCCGCCGTAGCCGTACATCATCTCAGAGATCTGACCGCCGTCGCCGCCGACCGGCCACAGGAACTGTCCGATAGGCATGTTATCCGGTATGGTAGCGGTGACTCCTGCGGGCTTTGCCTTTGTGCCCATGGAGATTATCTCGGTCGTAGGCTCCTCTATAGTTACTCTCTCGATGACCTTGCGGCGGGTCTCAATGCCGTTGATGTAGGAAACGTTCGCGGTAACGCGCTCGGTTCCCTTTACGCCCTCCTGCACTATTGTGGAGGTTCCTTCGTAATGCGTGGAATCCTCGGTGTACGTGGTGTCGTAGGGAGTGCGCTCGTCGTAGGTCTCGGTCCTCGTGACGGAAACCGCAAGGAACGGCTCCTCCTGGTTTATCAGGATCTTATCGCCGATGAACAGCGAGCTGTCCATTGAGAAACCGGGGTTCAGCAGAGCGACCTCCTCCTCGGACATTTCGAGCTTGTCGAGTATGCCGTAGGGGGAATCTCCATCGACCACGGTGTAGTACGCCGCAACGCTCTTCTTAGAGGTGATGAGCTTTATTATCGAGTCCTCGCTGACGATACTTTCCGTAAGGTACAGCCCCGGCTCGTAGCTTATCTCGCTTTCAAACTGTACGGTCTCGTCGCCGCCCTCGCGGTACTGGTCGAGCAGGTCCTCAAGAGCTGCGTCTACGCGGTCTTTGGTTTCGAGCGCTCCGTAGAAGGAGTTTCCTATGTACATTCCGTATGCGTAGGAGATCTCGGCTCCCATGGATTGAAGCATTTTATCGGCGAGCTGGTATTTTGTCATAGTCGAGCCGTAGCCCACCATTTCAACGGTGTAGTCGCTGTTGAAGCTGAACATTTCGGTGTTGCTGTCGAGGTAGGTTATCCTCTGCTGCACGATTTTTTCCGCCTCGGTGAACACCGTCTCGTCTGAAACGTAGCCCATCAGGTCGCCGTTTACAGAGAGCCTCAGCGCGTAGGTCATGCTGTTGGCGTATGTCACCACGCTGAACAGGAACACGCAGCTAATTATCGGAAGCGCCCAGTTGCACAGCGTGACTGCAAGTCCGCGCTTTCCGAATAGAATGCGGCCTACCATGCGGAAACCGGCTATGCACGCCGGTACGATCCCGTCTGCATGGGCGCGGCGTATGTCGGCGCAGCCCATTCGTAAAGCCATGCCGTACCTGCGGAACGGCGAAGCTATCTTCTCGCCGAGGATTTTCAGCCCGCTGAGTATCTTGCCGCCTAGCCAGCCCAGACGGCGGTCTATTGCGGCGAACAGCCTTGCCAGCGCCTTTCCGAGCGTGGCGAGCATGACCATCATCACCGAGAACAGGTATTCCCCGGCGGCTGACGTGTTGTCATATAAAGCGCCTGCGCTGACGCGGGTGCTCGTTGGATTTTCGTTGCTCATATTATCTCCATTACTTTTAAAAAAGTACTGCGTTATTTTCTACACTTATGAAATATTATAGCACACTTCCGGAAAATTTGCAACCGCCTGAAGCGAATTCACGGAATTTTCAGACAAAACCGCCGGAAGCGCGGTAATCAGCGCATTCCGGCGGTAATTTATCAGTTTTCTGAACTTTCGGAGCTTTCCGAATTTCCTGAGCTTTCCGAATTTTCGGCAGGCTTTTCGCCCTTCTTGTAGATCTCGCCGACCGGGTTCTGTACGTCGTAGACATCGTTGATATCGGAGATGTCGATACGCATGCTGAAGTCCATGACCTCTCCGGCGGCGGTGACTACTGAGCCGTCCTCGGTGAAGCTCGACGGATATCCCTGCTGGTCGATCTCAAGTGTCGTGGTCAGCCTTTCGAAGCTCTGGATATCCTCCTGCACGCCGGGCATTGAAGCGGAATTCAGTTTCTCCGGGTCGTAGGTGTAGGTGATGGATGTCGGACCGTCGCCGCTTTCGATTATCCCCGCGTTCCGGACAGCCTCCCCGGCAAGGAAGAACAGCCTGCCCTCCGCGTATGGGTAGCGGTATCCGCGGTTGTACACGTTGTAGATGTACCCGTCGTCGTCGGAGCCGATGACCGTCCACTTCTCGTCCCCGGATTCCTTGTAGAAAAATTCCGCTCCGTCGCTGTACGCCTGCTGTTCTTCGCCCTGCCAGCTTCCCCAGTAGCTGAACACCATCTCGTCGTTGACGTTGAAATAAAAGCTGAACCGCATTATTTCATCGCCGGTGGTAAGGTCGGTCATGGTCACTCTGCCGCTGTTGAGGGTCTCGTATTTCTCTCGTGCGGCGGTGAATTTGTCGTAGCCCGCCGGGAGATTCGCTGCGCAGCCTGTGGCAAGGGAGATGGAAACAGCCGCGAGAACTGCGGCGATGGTCTTTTTCATAGATCCTCCGAAATTGCGTGTGTAAACGATTTACACTGCCTAAACAAATCAGGGCAGAAACCGTATGAACGGATCCTGCCCCTAAATCCTGATTCTTTGCAGCGAAACGCCGCTTATATGTCCCGAGTCAGATTACTCAGAGAAGCCGCTCTCTACGAGCTTAACGAGGCCGTCAACAGCGAGCTGCTCGTCGCTGCCGTCAGCGATGATGCGGATCTTAGCGCCGCCAACGATACCGAGAGAGAGGATACCGAGCAGGGACTTTGCGTTTACTCTGCGCTCTTCCTTCTCGACCCAGATGGAAGACTTGTACTCGTTAGCCTTCTGGATAAAGAAAGTTGCGGGTCTTGCGTGGAGACCAACCTGGTTCTTTACTTCTACGTCTTTCATGCACATAGTTTAAAACCTCCTAAAAAAGTTCTGCCGTAATGCCGGAAGTGAACTTCCGTTGTATTATCTTTCTTTGTTCTGCACTGCCGTTATATGCACTGCCGAGTTGGGATCGCAGCTCTGTGCTGTCTTATCCCTTATCTCTTGGTTATAGTATATCCAAAAATGATTCAGCCGTCAACACAAAAATTGAAATTTAACACTTTTAACGCTGATTTTCAGTTTTTTGCAGAATAAATCATTTTCATTTCGCCCTGCACTTGTGAAGATTACACAAAAAACTTTCAACAAAATAATCAACATAAACATGAGTTTTCAACCGATTGCAGGATTTTTGCATAATTTCAGCCTTTCCGGGAAAAAATGCGCCCTGATGAACCGGGAGAATTTATATGCATTTTACACAATCGTCATATATAATACCTATTATAAGCCTGCGTATCTGAATTTCAATGCAACCTTTTCAGGGAGTTCCTGGTATTATATACAAATGCCCCCCACGAAAGGAGTATGGTGATTATGAAAAGACGTTCTGTTATAGCTCTGCTGGCGGCTGCGGCGCTGCTTACAGGGTGTTCTTCCGGCGGAAACTCTGTGGAAGGTTCGGCGGTTTTGACGGGTTCAGCGGGTTCCGTAGGTTCTGTAGGTTCTGTAGGTTCCGCAAGCCCTGCAAGCTCCGCAGAGCACGGAACTCCCGGCGCTTCCGGAGCCGGCGTTTCCGTCCCGGATTCCTCTGCGTCTTCTGCTGATTCGGGTGGTTCAGGCGGTTCAGCAGGTTCGGCAAGTTCGGTTAGTCCGGTTAGTCCGGTTAGTTCCGCTGATTCAGCGGCTTCTTCTCCGGTTATGTCTACCGCCGCGCCTTCAACTGCTGCGCCGGAGTACTCCGCAGGTGAGTCACCCTCAGACGACTACGCCCCCACTGACATCGGAGGAGTTAAGAGCGGTGACATCGACATGGCGCTGCCGGAAGGGGAAGTATTCGCGGACGCAGAAATGGCGGCGGCTGACGGCTTTGCAGATTGCCCCGGGCCGACAGACCCGTTAGTTCCGATAGACCCTATCGACCCCATCGAACCCATAGACCCGATAGAGCCTGAGGAGCCGTGGATAGACCCGCGCGCGGGACTTCTGACCGGCGGCGAGTGGAACGACAACGAAAACTGGGACTTCTGGAACAGCCTGTATTCCAGCAACAACTACGGCGCAGACTGGGCGGGATACCTGGAGACCTGGCGCACCGGAATGGAGTACCGCGCGGCTGTGACGGTCAGGGACAGCTCCGGCGCTGCGGTTTCCGGCGCGAAGGTCTCCGGAATGGGGACTTCCGCAGTCACCGACAACAAGGGCAGGGCGTACCTGTTCTGGGCAAAGTCTGAAATGTCCGGCGGCGCCGAGGAATTCACCGTGGAATACGGCGGCAGCACCCAGACGTTCACGGAGACGGTAAACGGCGGCATCGAGCCGGAATTCACGCTGGACGGCGCGGCTGAGCCCGTTCCGAAGTCCCTCGACCTGATGATAATGTGCGATACTACAGGCTCCATGGGCGATGAGCTTGAGTACCTGGTATGCGAACTTGAGGACGTGGTGACGCGTATCCGCAGTGAAAACGCGAATGTCCCGACCCGGATAAGCGTGAATTTCTACCGCGACGAGGGCGACGAGTACGTAGTGCGGGAATACCCGTTCACCACCGACCTCGCGGCGGCGGTAACGGCGATATCCGAGCAGACCGCTGACGGCGGCGGGGACACTCCCGAAGCGGTGCACACGGCGCTGAAGAGCGCGGTTTCCCACAACTGGGACGAGGATTCCGTTAAGGTGATGTTCCTTGTGCTGGACGCTCCGCCGCACGGGGACGTGCAGATAATCGACGAAACGGTGAAGCACGTCGGCGAAGCCGCTGAAAAGGGCATACGCATAGTTCCGGTGGCGGCGAGCGGCGTTGACAAGTCCTGCGAGTACCTGCTGCGGAGCATGGCGCTGAAAACCGGCGGCACCTACACGTTCCTCACCAACGACAGCGGCATAGGGTACGACCACATTGAACCCACCATCGGCAGCTACGATGTCGAGAAGCTCAATGATATGATGGTGCGGATAGTCGGAGAATACCTCGAGTGATTTTGCAGTAAATCCGATGTTGTGCTTTCAAAGGCGGCGGCGAAATACCTCCGCCTTTACACATTATTGGTGAACAAAAGGGAAAAATAACCTGCTATGGTTCTTGGTTTATAAAAGATTTTTTAAAACCGCTTGCAAAAAATCTGCAAATGGTGTATGATATAAGCAGGAGCGGTTTCCCGTCTGGGAAATCGCATGAATTATTTACAGAAAAAAACACACAAAGAGGTGCAGGAATGAAGGAAGATCTTCTCCAACAGATAGAACAGATGATGCCGACTTTCTCAAAAAGTCAGAAGCTCATCGCGAATTATATTCTCAACCACTACGAAAAGGCGGCGTACATGACCGCGCTCAAGCTCGGTAACGCCGTGAACGTCAGCGAATCCACCGTTGTCCGCTTTGCTATCGAGCTTGGCTACGAGGGCTACCCGCAGCTCCAGCGCTCGCTCCAGAGCCACATAAAGAACCGCCTGACCTCCATTCAGCGCATGGACGTTACAAGAAGCCGTATCGGCGACCTCGACCCCATCGAGGGAGTCCTCACCCAGGATATGGATAAGATACGCCATACCCTCGAAAACGTTGACCGCGAGGCCTTCGACAACGCCGTGAACACCATCGTGGACGCCCGCCGCGTCTACATTCAGGGCGCTATGAGCTCCGGCATTCTTGCAAGCTTCATGCACTACTATCTCAGGCTGATATTCGACAAGGTGACGCTCATCGGCTCCGTTGCGACCAGCGAGATCTACCAGCAGATGATCCACATAGGCGAGGGGGACGTTTTCATCGGGCTTTCCTTCCCGAGGTACGCAAAGAGCACCATCAACGCGTGCAAGTTCGCGCATGACTGCGGCTCCCAGATAATCGCCATCACCGACAGCGAGAATTCCCCGCTGGCGCAATACGCTCACACGACGCTGTGCGCTTATTCCGACATGGTTAGCTTCGTGGACAGCCTGGTAGCTCCGATGAGCCTTCTCAACGCGCTTATCGTAGCCGTTTCCAACCGCAACCGCTGCCGCGTGGAGCAGACCTTCCGCAAGCTGGAGACCCTCTGGGACAACAACGACGTTTACAAGAAAGATGTTTGATATACTGATAATCGGGGGCGGAGCAGCCGGAATGTACTGCGCCGCCCGCGCTGCTGAAACGGGACTTTCCGCCGCCGTCGCGGAGCACGGGAAATCCCTCGGGCGGAAGCTCGGGATAACCGGCAAGGGGCGCTGCAACATCACGAATAACTGCGACCCCGAGACCGTGCTGAAAAACGTTCCGCGAAACCCCAGGTTCCTTTACAGCGCGCTTTCGAAGTGTTCCCCCGCGGACGTGATGGAGTATTTCGAGGGGCTGGGAGTTCCGCTGAAAACCGAGCGCGGACAGCGCGTTTTCCCTGTTTCCGACAAGGCGGGCGACGTGGTTAACGTGCTTGAAAATCAGCTCCGCAGGCTGAACGTGGAGATAATACGCGGGAACTGCACCAGACTGGTTATCGAGGACGGCAGGTGCGCCGGAGCGTTGATCTCCGGCAGGGAAGTCCGGGCGCGGGCGGTGGTGCTCGCGACGGGAGGGCTTTCCTACCCGCTGACCGGCTCGGACGGCTCCGGGTACGCCCTCGCGCAGCAGGCGGGGCATACCGTCACGGAGCGCTCGCCGTCGCTTATCCCGATGGAGACCGAGGAGCGCTGGGTGAGCCGCGCGGCAGGTCTTGACCTCCGCAATGTTTCGATGAAGTTGATGTGCGGCGGCAAAGCCGTTTACGAGGATTTCGGTGAGCTTCTTTTCACCGCTTATGGCGTGGGAGGTCCCACGATCCTGAGCGCTTCCGCGCACATTCCGGCGATGGAGCCGGGGAAATACTCGGTTGTGATAGATCTGAAGCCCGCGCTGTCGGAAAAGCAGCTTGACGCGCGTATTCTCCGGGATTTCGGGGAGCGCAAGGGAATGCGCTTCGCGGACAGCCTCCGGGGGCTTCTTCCGGCGCAGCTCGCACCGGTCGTGGCGGAGCTTTCCGGGATACCCGCCGACAAAAAGGTCGACGAGGTCACAAAGGAGCAGCGCCGCGAGCTGGGAAGGCTCCTCAAGGGGCTGACGGTGCATATCATGGGCTTCCGCCCGGTGGAGGAGGCTATCGTCACCAGGGGCGGCGTCTCCGTGAAGGAGATAAACCCCAACACGATGGAGAGCAGGCTGTGTCCGGGGCTGTATTTCGCAGGGGAGATCATCGACTGCGACGGCTACACCGGAGGGTTCAACCTGCAGATCGCGTTCGCTACGGCGTACTCCGCGGCGCTCGCTGTTTCGCAGGCGTGAATTTTCCGACCGGAAATCGGCACTTGCGACAGTTTTTTTCACTTTTTGCGTGAAATTTCAATGAAATTGCAAAAAAACACTTGCAATTTTTTTTGAGGTGTGCTATAATAAATTGAATAAATGTAGGGGGTAGTTTCGCCTATTTACATTTTTTCACATTTCAGCCACTTGCATAGTGGTTCGTTCAGGTGATGTTTATGCCGGAAAAGCATATCGCGGCGGCGATCGACGGCCCCGTAGGAGCTGGAAAAAGCAGCATAGCACGGGAGGCGGCAAAGAAGCTCGGGTTCATTTATGTGGACACCGGGGCGCTCTACAGAGCGGTTGGGCTGTACTGTCACAGGTGCGGCACTAATATGAAGGATCCTGCCGATATCGCTTCCAGGCTGCCGGAGATAAAGCCCGAAATACGGCTTTGCGACGGCGTTCAGCATATTTACCTCAACGGCGAGGACGTTTCCTCGGAGATAAGACTGCCGGAGATCTCGATGGCGGCTTCCGCGGTTTCTGCCGTGCCGGAGGTCAGGGCGGCTCTGCTGGGTATCCAGCGCGGTATTGCCGCTGAAAACAACGTTATCATGGACGGCCGCGACATCGGAACGGTCGTTCTTCCCAACGCGCAGGTGAAGATCTTTCTCACCGCCGCGCCGGAGATAAGGGCGAAGCGCCGTTACGACGAGCTTTGCGCCAAGGGTGTACAGACCACGTTCGAGGAGGTCCTCGCGGATCTTAACAAGCGCGACTACGACGATTCGCACAGGGCGGCGGCTCCGCTGAAGCAGGCGGACGACGCGGTGCTTGCGGATACCTCGGGGCTGGATTTTGAGCAGTCCTGCGAACTGATCTGCAGCTTAATAAAGGAGAAGCTCTGATGTTCTATTCGTTTCTCCGGAATTGCGCAAGATTATTCTACATCATCGTTTATCATATACATGTCATCGGCGGGGAGAATATCCCCAAGGAAAAGGGCGGTTACATAATCGCCAGCAACCATGTGTCGAACAACGATCCGCCTGTGGTGGGCATCACCTTCAAGGGGAAGTACACCTTCATGGCGAAGGAGGAACTTTTCGAGATAAACCCGATATTTTCGTGGCTTATTTCCAAGCTCGGCGCGTTTCCGGTAAGGCGGGGCGCGAAGGATAACACTGCGATCGAAAAGGCGCTGGAGAGCCTCGGGGAAGGGCGTATATTCGTTATCTTTCCGGAGGGCACCCGCTCCAAGGACGGCACGCTAGGAAGGGCGAAAAGCGGCGTTACGATTATCGCGGCGCAGGCTAAGGTGCCGGTGGTTCCAGTGTATATCCAGTACGGCAGGAAGAAATTCCGCCAGAATATCTACATCTCGATCGGGGAGAAGATCCCGGCGAAGCATTTCGATGTCGACATAAGCGACAGAAAGATGCTTAAGCAGGTAAGCTCCACGATAATGGACGAGATAGCGAAACTCCGGGAGAACATGCCTGATGTTGATTGAGACCGCGGATAAGTCCGGATTCTGTTTCGGCGTTCAGCGCGCGATAGATCTTACCGGGCAGGCGGCGGATAAATACGGCGAGGTTTTCACGCTGGGTCCGCTTATCCATAACACGATAGTTACCGATTCCCTTGAAAAAAGGGGAGTTCATATAGCCGCAGACGTGCAGGACGCGCAGGGGAAGCCCCTGGTGATACGTTCCCACGGAGTCGGCAGGGATACCGAGGAAAGGGCGCAGGCGGTATGCTCCGTGCTGCTGGACGCGACCTGTCCGTTTGTGAAGCGTATCCACAAAATAGTGTCGGAGCAGCCCGCGGATTCCACGGTGATCATTCTCGGCGACGGGGGGCACCCGGAGGTACAGGGCATTATGGGGCATGCGAACTGCAGGGCAGCCGCGTGCATGGCGCTCGATGAAGTCCGGAGCGTTCTTGATGAGTGCAGGGCTTCCGGCGGGGAAGCGATCCTCGTTGTACAGACCACCTTCGACCGCAGCAGATTTCTGGAATATTCGGAGATTATCCGGGAAGAATATAGCTGCGTGAAGATATACGATACGATATGCAACGCCACCTCAGAGCGCCAGGCTAACGCAGAGGAGCTTGCAAAACGGGCTGACCTTATGCTGGTAGTCGGAGGAAGGCACAGCTCAAACACAGGAAAGTTAGCTGAAATCTGTTCGAGATATTGCCGCACAGTGTTCATCGAGAGTGCCTCAGAGCTTTCCCCGCAGATCATCAGTGGTCTGCACTCCGATAGTATTATCGGAATAACGGCTGGAGCTTCAACTCCCGCCTATACAATAAAGGAGGTTCATTTAAAAATGAGCGAGATCATCAACAATAATGAAAATGAGGAGAGCTTTGCAGCACTGTTCGAGCAGTCCGAGAGCAAGAGATTATATAACGGCGCCAAAGTTAAGGCAACAGTTGTAAGCGTTAAGCCGAACGAGGCTGTTGTAGAGCTGGGTACAAAGCACACGGGTTACATACCCCTCGACGAGCTGACAAACGACCCCAACGCTAAGGTTGAGGACATCGTTAAGGTCGGCGACGAGATCGACGCTATCGTTACAAAGGTAGACGATTCTCAGGGTGTTGTATTCCTCTCCAAGAAGAGAGTAGATTCCGCGCTGGGCATGGAGAAGATCGCCGCAGCCAAGGAAGCTAACGAGACTCTCGAGGGCGTGGTTACACAGGCAGTCAAGGGCGGCGTGATCGTTGTAACTAACGGCACAAGAGTATTTATCCCTGCTTCCCAGACCGGCGTTCCGAGAAGCGGCAAGCTTGAGGATCTGGTTAAGAAGACCGTACAGTTCAAGGTAATCGAGATCAACGAGCAGCGCAACAGAGTTGTTGGTTCTATCCGTCAGGCTGCCAGAGAGGTTCGCGACGCTGAGAGAGCTAAGTTCTGGGAGAACATTCAGGTTGGTCAGAAGTTCGAGGGCGAGGTTCGCTCCATCGAGGACTACGGCGTATTCGTTGACATCGGTCCGGTTGACGGCCTGGTAAGAACCAGCGAGCTGACCTGGAACAGAGTCGGCCACCCCAAGGACATCGTTAAGGAAGGCGACAAGATCACCGTTATCGTTAAGTCCTTCGATCCTGAGAAGAAGAGAGTTTCCCTCTCCGCTAAGGATCCGGACGAGAACCCCTGGACAAAGTTCGTTGAGGAGTACCAGATCGGCGATGTTATCAAGGCTACTATCGTAAGCATTACTGAGTTCGGTGCATTCGCACAGATCATTCCCGGCGTTGACGGTCTGATCCACATTTCCCAGATCTCCACTGAGAGAGTTACCAACATCAACAATGTTCTGACTGTTGGCCAGGAAGTTGAGGCTAAGATCATCGACATCGACACCGAGAAGAACAGAGTTTCCCTCTCCATCAAGGCACTCATGGAGGACAACGAGACTCTCGACGCTGAGTAATTCCAGCGGTCATGTTCACCAGTTGATATCAGATATCCCCTGCGGTTTCGCAGGGGATATTTTTATATAGTCGTTAATTGTCGCAAAGTTCATGGAATATTTCTTCTGTTATCCGCATATATATGAAGCAGATGTAGATACATATATCTGGATACACGGAGGGGAAACAGCATGGATCGGAAAAAAATAATTACCGCCGCAGGAACCACCGCAGCGGTATTTGCAATTCTTGCAGCCGGGGGGACAAGCCCTTCGGACGCGGTAAGCGTCACATGGGGAGCCGCGCGTCACGCGGCGCTGCTGACTGCCGGGATAAAGCTCCCGGACAACACGACGGCGTTTCCGGCGCGAAACCCCATCTTTTCAGAGGAAGAACAGCCGCTGACGGAGGAATCTCCGCCGGAATGCACCGAGGCAGCCGAGCTTCAGCTCACCCTCGAGGAGGCAGAGCTGACAGCGGAGCAAACAGAGCAAACTCCGGAATCTCCCCAGCCGACCGCTGTTACATCGGAAGCGCCGTCAGAGCCGTATGCACGGGTGATAACCCAGAACATTGCGGAGTTCGACGACGGAGTTGACCGCACCTCAGCGGGGAACAGGAGCGGTCCGATATACCGGAAGCACTACGGCGGTTACGTCGGCGACGACTACATAGACCTCCCGGGCGGGGGAGTGGTGTGGAACTGCACCTCCGACAGCGCCGAGAAGCTGACCGTAGCCGCGGAGTCCCAGCCGGACATAGTGGTAACGCCGGACGTGCAGGAGCCGCAGGTGCTGATAGTCCACACGCACACCACAGAGAGCTACGAGCCGTACCAGCGCAGCTACTACGACGCGGAATACCCGTTCCGTACCCGCGACCCTGACTACAACATGATCCGGGTCGGGGATGCGCTCGCGCAGAATCTCGCAGAACACGGGATATCGGTGCTGCACGACGGCACGATACACGACTACCCGGCGTACACCGGCGCGTACGACCGCAGCGAAGTTACGATACGCGCGGCGCTCGAGGAATACCCGTCGATAAAGGTTATAATCGACCTCCACCGGGACGCGATATCCTCTGCGGACGGCAGCCGGACTGCTCCGGTGGCGGAGATAAACGGCAGGAACGCCGCGCAATTCATGGTGATAACCGGCTGCGATGATGGAAGATTCGGCAATATGCCTGAATATCTCGAGAATTTCAGGCTGGCGTGCATGATACAAAGCTCGGCTGAGAAGCTGTATCCCGGGCTTGCCAGACCTATATTGTTCGACTACCGGAACTACAATCAGCATATTTCCACGGGGTCGCTGCTGATAGAGGTCGGCAGCCACGCGAATTCGCTTGACGAAGCGGTCTACTCCGGGGAGCTTCTCGGCGACTGCATGGCGGACGCGCTGTTAAAGCTCAGCGAATAGCCCGGAATAGCCAGGAATAGCCCGGAGCAGTCGGACAGGTTTCTGAAATAGTAGTCGGCGCTGGCTTTGAGTTTTTCCTGCTGAGGCTCGCCGGGGTCGTACACCCCAACGGCGAGGAATCCCGCCTGCTTCGCGGTGAGGAGCGCATGGAGCGAATCCTCGAAAACCGCGGTGTTTTCCGGAATCCCACCCGCAGCGGCTGCCGCATTCAGGAATATATCGGGCTTGTCCTTGCCGCCGTAGCCTTCGCAGGTCAGCAGCGCGGAGAAATACCCGAGCACCCCGAGACGCTCTAATGCGGCGCGCGCAAGGCGCTCATCTCCGGCGGTGGCTGCGGAAATACCCACTCCGCGCCGCGAGAGCAGCCCGAGAAGCTCCTGCGCGCCGGGTTTCAGCGGGCATTCGGCGAGGTAGAATTCCTCGATTCCGCGCAGGATATCCCGGAGTATCTCGTCGGGAGGCTCCGGCAGGGAATAGGCGGATTTCAGATACGCGCTGCCGTCGGGCAGGGCCATGCAGCGGAGCTTCTCGTCAAGCCCCGGCTCGGGAGTTATCCCGCGCCCGGCGAGGTAGCGCTCGCCAAGACCTTCCCATGCGGCGGTAGAATCGAGGAGAGTTCCGTCGAGGTCGAAAACGGCGGCTTTTATGCTGCGGATATCTCTCATTGCGCGGTCATTCCGGCGAGTATCTCGTCGACGTCTGCGGCGGCGGTCTCGTTGTGGTAGTAGGTCTGAATGGAGTAGAACTTTCCGTCCTGCTCAAAGGTGAACTCGGACTGACCCAGTATCAGCTCCGAGACTTCCTCGTCGGAGCACAGCTCAAAGTGGGAGAGGTACCCGCTCCTGCCTGCAAGCTGCTCCTCGCCGAAGCTGGAGTTCCTGATGTACATTCCGCTTGCCTGATAGCTGAATACTGCGGTATCGTGGTTCTGGCGTGCGTAGTCCCCGGCGGTGAGTATCTCGCCGGTGGTTTCGTCGGGGGTTATTCTGAGCGACGTGAGGGTCATCACCGCAGTCCCCTCGGAGTTCACGGCGTACGCAAGGTAGGCTGTTCCGTTATCCTCGCACAGCTTCTTGAACGACTCGACGTCGGACGAGCTGCCGGAACCTGCGCTGTCAAGCACTATTTCGTATACCTTGTCGCCGACTGTCGCGGTCCAGTTTTCCGGGAGTTTCAGCTTTATTCCCGCCGCGGTGAGTTCGCTGCCGGATTTCGTCGAAGCTACGGAGGCTTCGGCGCTGCCGGAGCATGCGGTAAGTCCCGCTATACCCGCCGTAAGTAGTAGAGCCGCTGCTGCGGCGATGAGTTTTTTCATAGTGTTCTCCGTAAGTTATTCATGGGAACCTCTAAAAACCGGTTTGAAAAGGGAAAATGGGTAGAGTGCGCCGAATGCGATGAAAGCCGACGAAGTAAGGCTGTATGCCTTACGAGGAGGTTTGAAGAAGCAGTCGGTGTGCTATACACATTTTCACTCAAACAAGGTTTTTAGAGGTGACCTCATGTAGTCTGGTTCCCGCGCCGGGCGTGCGGCAGCGTAAGGCGTTATTCCGCGATGATATCCTCGAAGGAGCCGCTGCAGGCTTTCGCGAGGTCAGCGGGGGCAAGCTCCAGCTGGGCGCCGAGTTTTCCGCCGCTGATTATCATTTTCTCGAAATCCAGTGCGGACTTGTGTATAACGGTCTTGTACTGCTTCTTCATTCCGATGGGGGTGCAGCCTCCGCGGATATATCCGGTCACGGCGTTGATATCCTTGACATGCACCATTTCAAGCGATTTCTCGCCGACTGCGCGGGCGCACTTTTTCATGTCGAGCTCCTTGTCGACGGGCAGGGCGAAAACGTAGTAGTTCCCGCTTTTGCCGACGGTGACGAGGGTCTTGAAGCAGCTGTCGCAGCTCTCCCCGAGGAGTTCGGCGATGTGTACGCCGTCGATGAATTCGTCGCATTCATAAAGGTGGACCTTATAGGGAAGCTTGAGCTTGTCCAGCATGCGCATTGCGTTTGTCTTGACTTCTTTTTCCTTTGCCATGGTGTTCTCCTGAAATATAGAAATAAAAACCGCCCCGCATTCAACAGGGCGGTTTGCTTGGGTCACAGAGATCAGATCTCGTCGTCTTCTTCGCAGTCGAGGGCTTCCGCGATGGTCTTGTTCTTGGTGAGGAAGAACGCAACCGCTGCGGCTGCTATTGTTGCCAGTCCGATTATCCCTGCGATAATTACGAGCTTCTTTGTCATGATAAAACCTCCTTAAAATCAGCGCTGATATCTTGCGGCAAGCTCCGAGATACCATTGTCGTTGGTAGGCTCGCCGATCGCGTTAAATTTCCATTCGCCGTTGTAAAGGTAGATCTCGCCGAAGATCATCGCGGTCTTTCCGTCGTAGTTCTCCGAGAGGTTATACCTGCACAGCTCAACGCCCTTTTCCGCGTCAACGAGGCGTATAAAGGCGTTCTTTATCATACCGAAATGCTGCTTGCGCTGCATAGCCTGGTAGATGTTCACAACGAATACTATCTTTGAATATGCGTTCCCAAGCTTCGGGAGTTCAACGAGTATCTGCTCGTCGTCGCCGTCGCCCGCGCCGGTCAGGTTGTCGCCCATGTGGTGGACTGCGCCGGTCTGGTGGGTGAGATTACCGAAATATACGACGTCCACAGGACCGTTCAGCTTGCCGGTCTGCGCGCTTATCAGCAGCGCGGAAGCGTCGCAGTCGATATCCTCTTGCTTTGAGAAAAGCGAGAACTTTCTGGGAGCCTCGTCCCAGCCAAGGCCTACTAGTATGGTCTTTAAGCCGGTGTTTCCTTTGGTAAGGTCGACCTTCTGACCCTTCTGAAGATTAACGGACATTATTTACCTCCATATCATATATAATACGTATAATACGCCGATTACCGGCGGGAAATGTGCTACTTATAATATACCACATAATTCCTAAAAAATCAAGTACTTTTTGTTGGAGGCGGGGTGGATCACTAATTCTGTCACATGTCTGAAAACCGCATAACAGAGCCGATGTTAAGTTTGGTTGACAGACTTCAAACGGAAATTGGTAGACATTCAGCGCCGATTGTGGTATATTTATAGCACAAGGCATACAAAAACCAGGAGGTAATAATATGAAATTTTCAGAGAAACTGACAGAGCTGCGCCATTCAAGGGGCTGGTCGCAGGAGCAGCTCGGGGAGCGGCTCGGCGTGACGCGCCAGACCGTCTCCAAATGGGAGCTTGGCTCTACTACTCCGGAGCTTGAGAAGCTAGCTATGATGAGCGACATATTCGGAGTCAGCACCGACGAGCTTATAAAGGGGGAGCCGCAGGAGGCTTCCAGACCCTCCGAACCCGCTGAAGCGATACAGGATACTAAACCGCTGAGGTCCCGGCTGCACTTTGAGTACAAAAGCAGGCGGACCGTCCGGGGGCTTCCGCTGGTACATATAAATTTTGGAGCCGGAAGGTACACTGCAAAGGGAATTTTCGCTCTGGGTAACAAGGCGGTGGGAGTTGTTGCCGGGGTGGTTTCGTTCGGGCTGATTTCTGCGGGGCTTCTGGCGCTGGGGACTTTCTCGGTTGGGGCGCTTGCATTTGGAGCGCTCGCTGCGGGGGTTATCGCGTTCGGAGGGGCGTCTGCGGGCTGGCTTGCTTTCGGCGGCTCAGCATGCGGAATGTACGCGGTCGGGGGAGCGGCTGATGCTTCTCATATCTCGTGCGGGGGATATTCCACCAGCGCTCATGTGGCTATCGGAGATGTTGTGCGGGGCGCTGTTGAAGTGAGCGAGTCAGCCCCGGCGGCGGAGGTCAGGGAGCTAATCATGAAGGAACTCCCGGAGACCCCTGGGTTCATCGCGGATATGTTCTCCGGAATGGCTGAGATGATGAGCCACTAGGGTGGCGCTGATATTCGCGGAACTCCTGTGCCACCACATTGTTGGTGACGGGATTTATCGCATGCCCTGATGGGTTCATCGGGTGAAAAGAATAAAGCAAATGGCTTAACAATGCAGTACGAACTGCGCTGTTAAGCCATTCTGACATATTGGTCGTTTGGTGGAGATGAGGGGAATGAAATCTCGGTTTCAAGCGTGCCAAAGTTGTAATTCTGCAAGTCGCGCAAACCGCATTGTTAAGCCAAATCGGAGCACCGTAGATAAATCCGAGTTCAAGTGAAAAAATCTGTTTTTCGAAATATTCGGGGATTTTTCGGGGATTTCGGGGGAGCTCAGTCCGGGGAGATCTTAACGAGTATAGCAACGGCGCGTTCCTCCTCCCGGGGGTAGAGATGGCTGTAGGTGTTCCAGGTCATCTGCACGTCGGAGTGCCCGAGCCTGCGCGCGATCTCCTGAATGTTTATCCCCTCGTTGACGAGCAGGGAAGCGTGAGTGTGCCGGAAGTCGTGAATCCGAATGTGCGGGAGCCCGGCGGCTTTCGCGAACTCCTTGTTGTGGTTCTCAATGGAGGTGTCCCGGAGGGGAGCTTCGCCGCCGCACACGCGGTAGTCCTCGCTGAACAGCCGGGAGGATTCCTGCTGACGGCGCTTGTGCTCGGCGAGAATCTTCATCAGCGGCGCGGGAATTTGCAGGTCGCGGTAGCTGGACTTATTCTTCGGTGGACCCTCGACATCGCCGCCCTTGAGCTTCTGGGAAATGCTCCGGCGGATATGCAGGATATTTCCGTCGATATCCGACCATTTCAGGGCGTTTATCTCGCCCTTGCGCGCCCCGGTGTAGAACGCGATACAGAAGAATACATAAAACGCCCAGTCCGTAACGGTCCGGGCGTTTTTCTTTGCTTCGGCGATGTACGCCCGGAACTGCTCCGAGGTGTAGTAGTGCAGCTTGTCCGCGGGCTTCTCGATTGTGTCGGGAGCCTTGAAGTTCCCGAGGGCGCTCAGGGGATTCCGCACAAGGTACTCCATTTTCACGGCGTAGTTCAGCATAGCTACGAACGCCGCGTATGCGTTCTGCTTTGTCGTGATGGACAGCTTTTCGTTGGCGGCGATATCGTTCTTCCACTTCGCAAGGACCGGCTGTGAGAGCCTGTCAAGGCGATATCCTGCCATAGTCGGCATTACCCTGTACCGCAGATTACGCATTGCGCTGTCGTGGGAGGTCTTGCGTGTTTCGTGGCTGTGGTAGACTTCGTACTCGTCGTAGAGCTGCTGGACGGTCATGCGCGAAACGGTCTGCTTCTTGTCCTTGTACTCGGCTATCAGGGACTGCTCCAGCGCGTTCGCTTCCGCTAGGCCGTAGGCGGTGCGCTCGATCTGGCGTGCCTTGCCCGCCGCGTCGGTGTAGTTCACGCGCACGCGGTACTGCTGCAAGCCGTTTTTCTTGACGCCGGTTTTGTTTACTGGCATTGGTATTCCCCTTTCTATGATGTTCCCCTGCTCTTTCGGGCAGGGGATTTTTTATATTACGGCGTAGTTGTCCTGATTATGTCTGTACAGTCCCCAAGGCCACGGAGAAAATGGATTTTCATATTTTACCTCTGGAAGAACTCCATAGAAATCATTTCTCTTGATTTCCGTTTCATATTTAGCAAGAATATCTATTCTGGTTTCAGCACAGCTGCCAGAAACCTTATACATCTGCTGAAACAGATTTCTTGACATCTTACACGGAAAGTTGTAATAGTACTGTGGCGGACACAGGACTAGCCCCGCACACATTCTAGCTTCCTCCTCATACCTTGCATATGTCTGGCGGTCATAGTGTTGGTTGAACATATTGAACGTTGGGTCGAGACCGTGACCCAAAAGGCAGTGAGATATCTCTTCCATCACGGTAAAGCGGCGTCTGACCTCTGATTGCAGATCATTATATGCTATTTTATACCTTCCGTTGAAGTACTGAAGCACTCCGTCCCTGTTGCCCCATAAAGCAAAAATATCCTCTTGACTTAGCCCCGTTTCAAACGAAATTTGCGTTAAAGGGACAAGCTCAATTTTCAGTATCCGGCAGATTCTTTCTATGGAAACTGGAATAGTATCCAAATTATTTTCGATCATGAACAAAAAAGCTACGTTATAAATATCGGTTCGTCTGCTTTCATCAATCATTCTTAAATGCCTCCGGGAACATATACTGCGCATACTTCCGTAAGTTCTCTGCCTGTTCAGGCGTCATTTTTTCTCCTGCTCGCGCTATCATGAGAATATCTGGATTTAATATCTCCTCATGAAGATCATCAACATTTGCTTCTGCCTCCTTTTCAAGTTCTTTCTTCTTGTGTTCCCAGGCTTTCACATTGTCGTGATATTCCTCCGGAACCTCATCGTCATAGAGTTGATTATCAAATAGAACTTGAGATACGTTTGTCCTTAAATGTTCGCACAGCTTTTCCGCCTGTTCGTATGTTATGGGCAGAACTCCGTCCTCAATGTCCTGCATTTGTTCTTTGGAAGCACCGATAACTCTTCCAAGCTCTGACAGGGAAACTCCCTGTTCTTCTCTGATAGGAGTAAGAAGTTTTGCAAAATCGAATGCCGCCTCAAAGTAAGGGTCATTTATTCCCCAGTTCGCTCTGTCCTCGTTATATTTGATTAGTTCTTCGTTGTTGCGGAATTTGGATTCGCCTAGCAAATAGTCAACAGAAACAGAAAAGAATTTTGCGATTGCTTTTAACATCTCTGAATCCGGTATACGTTTGCCGGTTTCCCACATAGCCACAGCGCCTTTTGAAACATTAAGTTCTTGTGCAAAGCGCTCTTGGATCAATCCTTTTTCCTGACGTAATTCTTTTAATCTATTGCTAAACATATTCATTCTCCTGTTAATTACGCTGTTCTGCGTCTTCATCTATTATAATATCACAATCTGTTATCTTTGTCAATAATTTAGGTCACATTTTGTGTAAGTTAACAAAATGTTATTTCACCTATTGACAGATAACGTTTTGTGAGTTATAATGATAACACAACGTGAGAACGGAGGTGATAAAAATGACTGCAATCTATAAGTACCGCAAGGACCAGAACATGACCCAGCGAGAACTAGCAAAGGCTGTCGGAATAACAGCAAGTGCGATTACACAATACGAAACTGGAGCAAGAAAACCCGACATCGTAACGCTGAAGAAGCTTGCGGCGGCGCTGCACTGCACCGCAGATCAGCTACTGGAACCTATCAAGATTTAAGGAGGAAACTACATGAACGCTTTACAGATTTTCAAGAACGACCAGTTCGGAGAGATACGGACGGTCGAGGAGAACGGCACGGTGCTGTTCTGCGGTAAGGATATCGCTTTAGCCCTTGGGTACTCAGACACCAAGAAAGCAATTGTCCAGCACTGCCAAGAGAATGGGGTGGCGATTTACCCCCTCATCGACAGCATGGGCAGAGAACAGCAGGCGAAGTTCATCAACGAGGGCAACGTCTACCGCCTGATAACGCACAGCAAGCTCCCGGCGGCGGAGCAGTTCGAGCACTGGGTATTTGACGAGGTACTCCCGACGATACGCAGAAACGGCGCGTACATGACGGACGACACGCTGGAGCAGGCTCTGACTTCTCCGGACTTCCTGATACAGCTTGCGACAAAGCTCAAGGAAGAAAAGGCAAAGCGCGTTGAGCTGGAGGCCAAGGTCGAGCAGGACAAGCCCATGGTGCTTTTCGCCCAGGCAGTCGAAACGGCGCACAACTCAATACTGATAGGCGACCTTGCGAAGATACTCAAGCAGAACGGCGTCCAGACCGGACAGAAACGGCTATTCGAGCAGTTAAGGCAGGAGGGCTATCTGATGAAGGGCGGCAATTCTCACAATATGCCCACACAGCGCGCTATGGAGATGGGGCTGTTCGAAGTCAAGGAGAGCACGGTCAATAATCCGGACGGCTCGGTCAGGATAAACCGCACGACAAAAGTGACCGGCAAGGGGCAGACGTACTTTATCAGCAAGTTCCTGAGGGGGTAACATCATGAGAGAACCCATAAAGACGACCCCGGAAGAGCTGGCGGCGCTGCTGACGCTGTGCCATGAGAACATACGCATAGCCGACATGACAGACGCGCGGGGTATATACGACCAGTACATAACCAAGTACGGCGCGAACCTCGACCCGGATTATACCGCCGTCGCAGCGCTGGGAACGCTGTACCGCACCGGGTACATACTGGGACAGAGGAGCGAGAGAGCCAGGCGCGCCGCTCGCGTCAAGCCGTTCACAGGTGGCGAACAGCAGGCATTTGAAAACGGCTTAAAGCTGGGGGCAATGCTTAGCGAGTACATGAGCGCGGGCGGCTCAATCTGCAAGCTGCTGGAGATTATCAACCAGATAGACAGGGCAAAGGACCTGAAAGGCGGTGTTACTCATGGCGCATAGTTCACCCCTCACAGGCGAGTATTTACGCGCGTTCGAGCGGCACGCAACAAAGTCCGACCCGGAGTGCGGTGCAACGGTGCCATGCTGGGAGATCGTGGCGTATGCTGCGGATATCCTGGACATAGCCGCGCGGGAGCTGGGAGACAGCCTGGATATGTGCCGACTTGCCCGAAGTCTGGGAATAGGCGGGGTAGTGCTGAATAAGTACGTTGACATGCTCAAGCCCAGTGAAAAAGGCATTATCTTGATAGGCGCAAACGATGGAGAAGCCATCGTAGTTCTGCGGGAAACGCTGTGCCGCGCAGAAAAGCGTTTTACGCTGGCGCATGAGATCGGGCACTACTGTTTGCACGTCCGGAGCAGCAGGGGGGATTACTCCATATGGAGCAGCGCCGTCATAGAGCAGGAGGCGGAAATATTCGCGGCGGCACTCATGTATCTGCTGGATCAGAGGGCAGCACAGAGAGCGGCACACGCCGCATAACGAAAGGAGGCGAACACAATGCCGTCAACAGCAGCAAACGTCCGCGTACCGCAGGTAACATCTCTGGAAACCGCGATACGGCTGTACTACGAGCGAATCGAGCTTTCCAACAGCGACATCAGGGAACTTTTCGGGAAGCTCGCGCCCGCGACCATCAAGAGCCTGAAAAACAAGGCTCTGGCGATAATGACCGAGCGAAACACTCCGGTCTGGAACGCCCAGCGCGTGAACACCGAGATAGCCTACGAAGCCTGGGGGCTTAACATTGCCGACCTGGAACGCAGATTTAAGAAGCTGAAAGCTATGGAGGTTCAGGCGTGAAGAAGTACATAGTATACGCAACCGCCGCGCTGGTAGGCTTCCACCTCAGATGGATAGCTTCCGCGCTGAACGGCTGGAGCTACTCCATGAACGGCATGGACATAGCAGTTGCAATCACTTGCATTATCATGGTGTGGTCGTTTAGAGGACTGCTCCCGCAGAAAAAGAAAACCCGCCCCAGAGCGAGCGCTCGGGAGCGGCAAAGACAATAATAGTTTATCACAATGGTATTGTACCACAGAAAGAGAGATTTGTCAAGATGATAAAAATAACCAACCTTGAACTCGAAAACATCAAGCGCATAAAAGCGGTGCAGCTCACCCCGTCGGAGAGCGGTCTGACAGTCATCGGCGGGAACAACGGCCAGGGCAAGACCTCTGTGCTGGACGGAATAGCCTGGGCGCTGGGCGGCGACAAGTTCAAGCCCTCGCAGCCGCAGCGGGACGGCTCGGTAATTCCTCCGCACCTGCGCGTGACCCTCTCGAACGGGCTTATCGTAGAGCGCAAGGGCGACCGGGGAACGCTCAAGATAACCGACCCGAACGGCGGCAAAGGAGGTCAGCAGCTCCTCAACGAGTTCATCGGGCAGCTCGCGCTCGACCTGCCGAAATTCATGCAGGCGACCAGCAAGGAAAAGGCGCAGACCCTCCTCCGGATAATCGGCGTGGGGGACAAGCTCGCCGCGCTGGAGCAGCAGGAGCAGAACGCCTATAATCAGCGCCGCGCTGTCGGGCAGGTCGCCGACCAGAAGCAGAAGTACGCCGACGAGCTCCCGGACTACCCCGAAGCCCCCGCCGAGGAGGTCAGCATTTCCGAGCTGCTCCGCAGTCAGCAGGAGATACTCGCGAAGAACGGCGAAAATCAGCGCCTGCGGCAGAACCGCGATATCTGCGAGCAGGAATTACTCCGCGCCCGGCAGGAGTACGACCGCGCCGCGGAAGTCCTCGCCCGCGCACAGCAGGCAGCCGAGACCGCCCGCAAGTCCGCCGCCGACCTCACGGACGAAAGCACCGCCGAAATCGAACAGAGCATTCACGACATCGACGTTATCAACGCGAAAGTCCGGGCAAGGCGCGAGCGCGACCGCGCCCTCATGGAGGCGCAGGAGACCCGCGAGCAGTACAACGAGCTGACAGCGAAGATAGAGGATATCCGCGCGCAGAAAACCGCCCTGCTGGACGGCGCAGACCTCCCGCTGTCGGGGCTTTCGGTGCAGGAGGGCGAACTCACCTACAACGGCGCAAAGTGGGACTGCATGAGCGGCGCGGAGCAGCTCCGGGTATCTGCGGCGATAGTCCGCAGGCTGAACCCGCAGTGCGGTTTCGTCCTCATGGACAAGCTGGAGCAGATGGACGCCGCGACCCTCGCGGAGTTCGGCGCATGGCTGGAGCAGGAGGGCTTGCAGGTGATAGCGACCCGCGTCAGCACCGGCGGCGAGTGCAGTATCATCATCGAGGACGGCTATGCGAAGCCGACTGAACAGCCTGCAATCACATCAGCGCCGCAGCGGAGAACATCATGGAGCAAAGGAGTATTCTGATGGATTTCAACATTTCAACCGGAAAAGTACACACCGCCGTTAAAACGGTGATTTACGGCGCGGAGGGAATCGGCAAGACGACCCTCGCGGCGCAGTTCCCAAGCCCACTTTTCATCGACACCGAGGGCTCTACAAAGCAGCTCGACGTAGCGAGATTACCCGCGCCGTCAAGCTGGGAAATGCTCCTCCAGGAGCTGGATTTCGTGATAAGCAAGCGCCCCTGCGCGACCCTCGTAATTGACACCGTGGATTGGGCGGAGCAGCTCTGCATAGCCGACCTCTGCGCGAAGAACGGCAAATCCGGAATCGAGGATTTCGGCTACGGCAAGGGCTGGGAGTTCGAAAAGGAGAGCTTCGGGAAGTTCCTGAACAAGCTCACCGAGGTGATAAACGCCGGGATAAACGTCACCCTGACCGCGCACGCGGCTCTCCGGAAGTTCGAGCAGCCGGACGAAATGGGCAGCTACGACCGCTGGGAAATGAAGCTCGGCAGCAAGACCACGAACAAGATATCCCCGCTGATAAAGGAGTGGGCGGACATCGTGCTGTTCTGCAACTACAAGACCGTAGTAGTCCAGACGGACAAGGACGGCAAGAAGCACAAGGCGCAGGGCAACCGCCGCGTGATGTACACCCAGCACCACCCCTGCTGGGACGCCAAGAACCGCTACGGGCTCCCGGAGGAGATTCCGATGGAGTACGCGCAGATCGCGCAGATCTTTTCAAATTCGGAATTCGGAATGCGGAATTCGGAATTAAGGGGTCCTGCTTCGCAGGACGGGATTTCAATTCCTGCGAATGATACGGTACCTGCTCCGAGTACTTCCGCGCCAGTTCAGCCGGGTATTCCGCAGAGCCTCGCAGACCTTATGGCAGCTTCCGGAATCACAGAACAGCAGATTCGCGCGGCGGTCGCGACAAAGGGCTACTTCCCGGAGGATATGCCGATAAGCGCCTACCCGGAGGACTTCGTCAGCGGCGTTCTGGTCGGCGCGTGGAAGCAGATTGTTGATTTCATCAACGAACAGAAATACCCGTTCTGATTTTGCAGTAAAATGCAGTATTTTACATGCTAAACTCGGTCAGGGAGGAAAGAAAATCTCCCGATAAAATTCATAGGAGGACACCACACAATGTCAGAAATCATCGAAAGAGAATTAGGCTGGGACGATGAAATATCCCGCGAGAGCGACTTCACGATAATCCCGGAGGGCGACTACGACTTCACCGTGACCGGCTTCGAGCGCGGACGTTACGACGGTTCGGAGAAGCTCCCGCCCTGCAACATGGCGATAGTTACCCTCGCGGTAACGCTGCCGGACGGAAGCAACGCGAACCTCAGGCACAGACTTTTCCTGCACACCCGCTGCGAGGGACTGCTCTCCGCGTTCTTCACGGGTATCGGTCTGAAGCGCAAGGGCGAACCGCTCCGCATGAACTGGAACGCCGTCCCCGGCGCGCACGGCCGCTGCAAGATAACCGTCCGCAGCTGGAAGGGCAAGAACGGCGAGGACATGCAGTCCAACGATATAAAGAAGTTCTATGATCCGTTTGAAAATTCATCTGCAAGCGCACCGCAGGCACAGCCGCAGTATCAGCAGTACGCACAGCCGACGCAGTATCAGCAGGCTCCGCAGAACGCCCCTGCTAATCAGCCCACCGGCGTATTCACTCCCGGAAAGTGGTGAGCGCATGGAAAATCAGCTCACTTTACTTGAGCCCGCCCCCGCCGAACCTGCGGTCAGACCCGCGCCGATAGCGCTCCGACCCTACCAGAACGAGGCGAAATCCGCCGTGCTGGGTCAGTGGGAGCAGGGCGTACAGCGCACCCTGCTCGTGCTCCCGACCGGCTGCGGCAAGACGATAGTTTTCGCGAAGATATCCGAGGACTGCGTGAAGCGCGGCGAGCGCGTGCTCATTCTGGCGCACCGCGGGGAGCTTCTGGAGCAGGCGGCGGACAAGATACATAAAGCCTGCAATCTCAACTGCGCCGTCGAGAAAGCCGAGGAAACCTCCCTCGGCTCGTTCTGGCGGATAACCGTCGGGAGCGTGCAGACCCTCATGCGGGAGAGCCGCCTCGCGCGGTTCCTGCCGGATTACTTCGATACTATCATAATAGACGAGGCTCATCACGCGGTTTCCGACAGCTATCAGAAGATACTGCGGCACTTCTCCGGCGCGAAAGTCCTCGGCGTGACTGCGACCCCCGACCGCGGCGACATGAAGAACCTCGGTCAGGTGTTCGATTCCCTGGCGTATGAGTACACCCTTCCCCGCGCTATCCGGGAGGGCTACCTCTGCCCGATAAAGGCGCTGACTATCCCGCTGAACCTCGACCTCACCGGGGTTTCCGTCCAGGCGGGGGACTTCCGCGCCGCAGACCTCGACACCGCCCTCGAGCCGTATCTCTATCAGATAGCCGACGAAATGCTCCGCAACTGCGCCGACCGGAAGACGGTGGTGTTCCTGCCGCTGGTCAAGACTTCGCAGAAGTTCCGGGATATCCTCAACGAGCGCGGATTCCGGGCGGCGGAGGTCAACGGAAATTCCGACAATCGCGCGGAGATACTCCGGGATTTCGAAGCCGGAAAGTACAACGTGCTCTGTAATTCAATGCTCCTCACCGAGGGCTGGGACTGCCCCTCCGTGGACTGCGTGATAGTCCTCCGCCCGACAAAGGTGCGCGGACTCTACTGCCAGATGGTGGGCAGAGGAACGCGGCTCAGTCCCGGCAAGAAAGACCTGCTGTTACTGGACTTCCTCTGGCATACGCAGCGGCACGAGCTGTGCAGACCCGCGCACCTCATCTGCGAGAGCGGCGAGGTAGCGCAGAAAATGACGGAGAACCTCGCGGCGGCGGGCTGTCCGCTGGACATCACCGAAGCCGAAGAAAGAGCGGAAACCGACGTAGTAACCCAGCGGGAGGAGGCTCTCGCGAAGCAGCTCAGCGAAATGCGTAAGCGCAAGCGCGCGTTAGTTGACCCGCTCCAGTTCGAGATGTCGATTCAGGCGCAGGACTTGTCCGGCTACGTTCCGTCGTTCGGCTGGGAGATGTCCCCGCCGTCGCAGAAGCAGCTCGACGCGCTGGAGAAGTACGGAATCTACCCGAACGAGATAGAGAACGCGGGCAAGGCGGCAATGCTCCTCGACCGCCTTAACAAGCGCCGCATGGACGGACTTTCTACCCCGAAGCAGATACGCCTGCTGGAGAACAAAGGCTTCCTGCACGTCGGGGAATGGACGTTCCAGCAGGCGAGCAATATGATAACGAGAATCGCCGCAAACGGCTGGCGCGTACCGCACAGCGTAATTCCCGCAGAATACACGCCAGAATAATTCGGAATTCGGAATGCGAAATGCGGAATTTCGGTGTCCGCTATCGCGGACGTATTCCGATTGTATCGAATTTAAATCAGTCCCGCGGAGCGGGACACATTCATTCCGAATTCATAATTCCGAATTCCGAATTTGAAAGAAAGGTGCTTATGAATCTAACAGAATGTTTAAAATACATAGACCCCGCGTCGCTGGACTATCAGACCTGGGTGAACGTCGGCATGGCGCTGAAGCAGGAGGGATTGCCCTGCTCCGTGTGGGACGACTGGAGCCGCCCCGACAGCCGCTATCATTCCGGCGAGTGCGCGAAGAAGTGGGAGAGCTTCGGCGGGAATCCGAACCCCGTCACCGGGGCGACGATAGTCCAGCTCGCAAAGGAGCGCGGAATGCCCGCCGCAGAAAGCCGCGCCCTGGACTGGGACGACGAGATATCATATGAAGCCCCGGAGGAACACGTCGTGGTCAACAGGAACTGGGTGGAAGGACGCGAGATAAACCCGCCCGCCGACTGGAATCCCGCGCGGGAAATAATCCGCTACCTGGAAGCGCTGTTCGAGCCGGAGGACAAGGTCGGCTACGTCATGCAGAGCTACGAAAAGGACGGGAAGTTCATTCCCGCGAACAAGGGCGCCTACGACCGCACGGCGGGTCAGCTCATCGCGCACCTGTCGAAATGCGGCGGCGATATCGGCGCTGTCCTCGGGGACTACAACCCGCGCGCGGGGGCGTGGATACGCTTCAATCCTCTGGACGGCAGGGGTATCAAGAACGAGAACGTAACGGAGTTCCGCTACGCCCTGGTGGAGAGCGACAACGTCGACATCGAACAGCAGAACGCTATTATCCGCGAGCTGGAGCTTCCGGTCGCGGCGCTGGTCTACAGCGGCAAAAAGAGCCTGCACGCTATCGTCCGCATCGACGCGGAGAACTACGAGGAGTACCGCCGCCGGGTGGATTTCCTCTACCAGATATGCCAGAAGAACGGCTTACAGCCCGACACGCAGAACCGTAATCCCTCGCGGCTGTCGAGGATTCCGGGCGTACAGCGCGGCGAGAACCGGCAGTACATAGTCGATACGAACATCGGCAAGGCGAACTGGAACGAGTGGCGTGAGTGGATAGAGGGCGTGAACGACGACCTCCCGGGCTTCGAGAACGCGGCGGATTTCTGGAACGACATGCCGGAGCTTGCGCCGCCGCTTATCGGTGGAGTTCTCCGGCAGGGGCACAAAATGCTCATCGCGGGACCCTCGAAGGCGGGCAAGTCGTTCGCGCTGATAGAGCTGTGTGCGGCTATCGCGGAGGGGCGCGAGTGGCTCGGCTGGAAAGTCGCCCAGGGACGTGTTCTGTACGTCAATCTGGAGCTGGACAAGGCTTCCTGCGAGCACAGATTTGCTGACATCTACAACGCGCTCGGCTGGAAGCCGGAGAACCTCCGGAATATCGACATCTGGAACCTGCGCGGCAAGTCCGTGCCTATGGACAAGCTCGCGCCGAAGCTGATACGCCGCGCCGCAAAGCGAGATTACCTTGCGATAATCATCGACCCTATCTACAAGGTCATAACCGGCGACGAGAATTCCGCCGACCAGATGGCGCACTTCTGCAACCAGTTCGACAAGGTCTGCACGGAGCTTGGCTGCGCGGTGATATACTGCCACCATCACTCAAAGGGAGCGCAGGGAGCCAAGCGCAGCATGGACAGAGCCTCCGGCTCCGGCGTGTTCGCCCGCGACCCGGACGCGCTTCTCGACCTCATCGAGCTGGGGCTTCCGGAGGCGCTCGTCAGGGAGGAGCAGAACAAGGCGGTGTGCAATATCTGCTATGACCTGCTCGTCCGCAGCGGCAAGTCAGGCGGCATTTCACAGGACGACATGGTTACGGCTAAGGCAATGCGGGAGCACGTCAGAAACGCGCTTTCGGGGGATTCCCTGCGGCAGGCGGAGGAAAGTATATCGGCGGCGGAGAAGCTGGCTGAAAGCCGTTCCGCGTGGCGTATCGAGGGTACTCTGCGAGAGTTCCCGAAGTTCCCGCCGGTCAACGTGTGGTTCGATTATCCGATTCACAGGATAGACATGTCGGGGGTGCTGAAAGATGTCAACGCGGACGGGGACATTCCCCAGTGGCAGAAATTCACCGACAAGCGCCGCGAGCAGGCGAAGAAGCAGAATGACAGCAACAGGATAAAGTTCGAGAATGCAGTACACACCGCTGATTTCGGCGGTGCGCCGACGGTCGCTGCCCTTGCGGAATACCTGGAAGTCTGCGAGAGAACTGTCAAACGCTGGATAGACAAATACGGCTATTGCATTGACAAGAACGACATGACAGTCAGGAAAAAGGACGCGGACAGCACGGAGAAATAGCCGTCGTGTCCGTGCCGGACAAATTCCCGGACACAAACAAAATCGTTGGTGTCCGCCGGACACGGACACAGGTATATTATATATACTGTCCATTGTCCAGCCTGTCATGTGCGTACGGTAGGACACCGCCCCAGGGGTCGGCGGTGTCCCCTACACGCACACGACAATGACCCCGGATTTTTTCTCAGAAAGGAAATGTGAAATAATGGCAAATGAAGATATACAGTTTTTCCTGCCTATGATACCCCCGACGGTAACGGCGCAGGAGCATAAGGTCACAGCCCGCAAGGGGAAGCCGGTATTTTATGACCCGCCGGAACTCAAGGAAGCCCGCGCGAAGCTCACGGCGCACCTCGCGAAGCATAAGCCGGAGAAGCCGTACACAAAAGGCGTTCACCTGGAGGTCAAATGGCTGTTCCCGCTGAAATTCAGGCACCGCGACGGCGAGTACCGCATTACCCGCCCGGACACCGACAATCTCCAGAAGCTCTTAAAGGACTGCATGACTGCTGTCGGATTCTGGAAGGACGACGCGCTTGTCGCTTCGGAGCTGTGCGAGAAGTTCTGGGCGCAGATTCCCGGAGTATTCATCAGAATCGAGGTGCTGGAATGAAACTCGAAGAAGTGACCAAGGCGGCGGAGCAGGGCGCGGTAGTCCTGCATACGCACATGGGGATAACCTCCAGGTGCAGGATATCCGGAGTTATCACGCGGTACGCAAAAGGCGGCTGGACGTACTCCCTGGAGCTGATGGACGTAAATACGCCCAGCGTGATAATCGCGGCGCTGGACGAGGTGGAGGTGGAACGATGACCGCAAAAGAATACCTCTCGCAGTACAAGGACCTGAACGACAGCATAAATGTGAAGCTGGAGCAGGTCGGGGAGCTCCGCAGGAAAGCGCAGACGGTAAGCTCCGGAAGCTCGGACGGTACACACAGTTCAACGCCCCGCGACCGTATCGGCGAGATAACCGCCCGGATAGTCGACCTGGAGCGCGAGATAAACGAGGACATCGACCGCAGCATAGACCTCCAGCGGGAGATACGCGCGGCGATAGCGACCGTCCCGGAGGTGCGCCTGCGTACGCTGCTAGAGTACAAGTACATCAACCTGCTGACCCTCGACGAAACCGCCGTCCGCATGAATTACAGCTATCCGCAGATATGCCGCCTGCACGGGCGGGCGCTCCAGTCCGTAAAGATGATATGGAATGATAGCTGAAAATGTGCTATACTAGTATCATGAAATACTGAAAAGCGCCCGAAGCAATCGCCCGGGCGCTTTTTCTATGCAAGCAGGTGGTGATGTTGAATGATAAGAATTTAGTGCCGTTCTCAAATCGAAGCGAGAGCGAAGCAAGAGAAAACGGCAGAAAGGGCGGCAAAAAATCCGGCGAGACCCGCCGCCGCAAAAAGGCGCTGAAATCCCTGATGAATGACCTGCTCTCAAGCGGAATCGTGAACGACGACATATACAACATGACTGTAGACATGGGCTTCGGAGCAGACCCGACCTACGGCGCGGCAGTAGTCGCGGCGATGGTACGGCAGGCGGCGCTCGGGGACACCAAGGCGTTCAATGCGATAGTCGACCTTATCGGCGAGGGCAGCTCCGGGGAGCGCGTGAAGCTCCAGAAGAAGCAGGCAGCATTGCAGGAGAAGAAGCTCTCCGGCGAGGAGGAGCAGACCCCGGACGACGGCTTCCTGCCGGCGCTGGACGGCTCTGCTGCGGAGGACTGGAACGATGAAGATTAAAGCAGTGTTCAAGTTCAAGCCGTTCTCCCGGAAGCAGCGGAAAGTGCTGAACTGGTGGTGCCGCTCGTCCCCAGTGCGGGACTATAACGGCATTATCGCGGACGGCGCTATCCGTTCGGGGAAGTCTGTCGCGATGTCGCTCGGCTTCGTTATCTGGGCTATGTCGGAGTTCGAAGCCTGTAACTTCGCGATGTGCGGAAAGACTATCGGCAGCTTCCGCCGGAACGTCCTGTTCTGGCTGAAATTAATGCTCCGCTCTCGGGGATATTCGGTGTCGGAACAGCGCACCGAGAACCTTGTGATAGTCCGCAGGGGCAGCGTAGAGAATTACTTCTACGTTTTCGGCGGCAAGGACGAGCGCTCCCAGGATCTCATTCAGGGTATCACGCTTGCGGGTGTGTTCTTTGACGAGGTCGCGCTCATGCCGGAGAGCTTCGTCAACCAGGCGACCGGACGCTGCTCGGTGGACGGGTCGAAATTCTGGTTCAACTGCAATCCCGGCAGTCCCGCGCACTGGTTCAAGACTGGCTGGATAGACAAGCGCGCGGACAAACGTCTGCTGTATCTGCATTTCACGATGGACGACAACCTGTCGCTCTCGGAAGCCGTCAAGGAGCGTTACCGGAGCACATACACCGGCGTATTTTTCAAGCGGTATATCCTCGGAGAATGGAAGTCCGCTGACGGCGTAATCTACCGCCAGTTCGCCGACGACCCGGAGCGCTTCATTCTGGACGAGGTCCCGGCGGATATCATCATCGGAACGATGGGGCTTGACTTCGGCGGGAACGGCTCGGCGCACGCGGGGTGTCTTGTGGGAATAACCCGCGGGTACCGCAGTATCGTGATTCTGGACGAGTACTACCGCAAGGAGGTAATCGACCCGGGAACGCTCACGGGCGACGTCTGCGGGTTCGTCCAGCGCTCGCAGGCGCAGGTCAGGGCGGCGTCCATCTGGTGCGACAGCGCGGAGACCACGCTCATCAAGGGCATACGCACCGAGGTGTTCGCGCGGCATATCCCGGTGGAAGTCCGCAACGCACGCAAGGGCGAAATAATCGACCGCATACGGCTCTGTGACATGCTCATGAGCCAGGGCAGGTTCTTTATCCTGCGGAGGTGCAGGCACACCATAGCGGCGCTCTCAGAGGCTGTCTGGGACGGCAAATCGCCGACCAGGGACAGGCGCCTTGACGACGGCTCGACTAACATTGACAGTCTTGACGCGCTTGAATACGCCCTCGAGCCGCACGCGAACCGGCTCATAGAATTTGGAGGAATACATGAACGCAAATGAAATAGCCGCCGCATTCGGGCAGGAGTTCAGCGGCTCGGAATATTACAGCGCCTGCATTGATAAGTGGCGGCGCATATACCGCGACGACCCGGAATGGCGGCAGACCGCAAAGGGCGGGCTTTTCTCCCGGGGGAAGCGGCAGCTCCTGCGGCTGAATATGGCTAAGGTGCTGTGCGATAATCTCGCGGCGCTGACCTTTTCAGAGCAGTGCGAGATAACGCTCGACAGCCCGGAATATCAGAAATACATAAACAGCGCGCTGAACGCGAACGGTTTCTGGAAGCAGCTGCCGGAACTGCTCAGTAAAGCTTACGCGATGGGCGGCGCGGTGCTGAAATGCTACCTTTCCGACGGGAATCCGAGGATAGACTACATCACCGCCGACCGCTTCGTTCCGGTGAGCTGGGACGGCTCCGGCGTGCAGTCCGGAATACTTTCGGGGACTTACACGCGGGGCAAGGACTACTATCATCTGCTGGAATTCATGCAGCCGGGCAAGTCGGAGTTCAAGCTGTTCAAGGCGGCTTCCGATTCGGAACTCGGGCGGGAATGCCCGCTTGCGGAGATGTTCCCGGACTTGCAGAATCCGGTCGTGTACGAGGGCGGCGCGCCGGTTTTCGCGTATTTCCGCCCGTTCGTCAGCAATAACTCGGACTACGACACGCCGCTCGGAATGTCGGTTTACGCGAACTGCACGGATACGCTCCGGGCGCTCGACACGGTGTTCGACAGCTTCCAGCGGGAGTTCATTCTCGGCAAGAAGCGCATAATCGTGCCGAGTTCCTGCGTGCAGACCATAATCGACCCGGACACCGCCGAAGCAGTCCGGTACTTCGACGCGGACGACGAGGCGTTCATAGCGCTCCGGCATGAGGACGGCGAGAACCTTAAAATCACCGACAACACCACGGAACTCCGCATAGAACAGCACGTCAGCGCCATCAACGCGTATCTGAATATCCTGTGCATGCAGACCGGGCTGTCGGCGGGAACGTTCAGCTTTGACGTCCAGCAGGGCATGAAAACGGCGACCGAGATAATCTCCCAGGAGAGCAAGACGGCGCGCACCGTCAAGAACAACAAGAACCTGCTCACGGAAACGATAGAAACGGTCGTTCACGCGCTGATTCAGCTCGGGGTGATGTCCGGGGAGCTTTCCGCGCGGGAGTACAGCGTAACGGTCGGCTGGAACGACAACATCATCATCGACGACAACACGCTGATAGACAACAACATCAAGCTGGTTTCGGCGGGGCTGAAATCCAAGATAAAGGCGATAATGGAAGTCCAGAAGTGCGACGAAGCCACCGCCCGGGAGGAACTGGAGCGCATGTCGCAGGAATCCGGCGGCGGTAATATCGCGGATTTCTTCGGCGGTGACGAATCATGACCGCCCTCGAAGCGCTGAACCTCGCCGCTCCCATCGCCGACGCATACATGAGCGTTGAGGAACGCCTGCTCGTCCGGATAGCGCGGCAGCTTTCGCTGAACGACGACCACCAGCTCAACGAGGTCAGCAAGTGGCAGTTAAAGCAGCTTGCAAAGCACGGGCTTCTCCGGCAGGACGCGCACAAAATCATCGCGGCGGGTACCAAGGGAATCCCCGGGAATGTTGCGGAGACAGTCCGGCAGGCGATAGACGATACGCTTGCCGAGGACGGTATCCAGGGCATGTGGCATGATAAGCGGTTCGCCGAGAGCGCTGCGAACGCCGTCAGGCACTACCGCAACCAGGCTAAGGACGTGTACAACCAGGTCAACACCGTCATGAAGTACAAGGCGGAGAGCACGTTCGTCGGGGCGGTAAATTCCGTCGCGGCGAAATGGCAGGTTTTGCGCAACACGGAACTGGCAGGCACAAGCCAAGGCGGCATTTTGCGCAAAACCGCAGAACAGCGCCGGGAGCAGTCCGAGATAGCGAACAAGCAGGACGTGCTAGCAATACGGCTTCGGTCGTATCCGGCGCGGAGAGCCGCACAAAGGCAGTCCGCACGACGATACACGAGATGGCGCAGAAAGGCATTCCGGCGTTTGTGGATAAGTCCGGGCGCGAATGGTCTCCGGAAGCGTACGTCAACATGGATATCCGCGCGACGGTCAAGAACACCGCTCTGGAAGCGCAGTTCTCGACTATGGACAGCCTGGGGCAGGACGTGTTCGAGGTGAGCAGTCACCCCGGCAGCCGTCCGAAATGCCGACCGTGGCAGGGGAAGTTGATTTCGCGCTCCGGCAGGACTACCGAGATAACCGACATCAACGGCAGGAAACACAAGGTAATTCCGCTGTCGCAGACGAGCTTCGGCGAGCCGGACGGGCTGTTCGGGATAAACTGCGGGCATAGACCGCGCGGTGTTTCCGACGGGCTTTTCCGGAAGTCCTCGGTTGAGTATGACGATACCGAGGGCAAGGAACTTTACAACAAGGTCTGCAAGCAGCGGGAGCTTGAACGCAAGGTGCGGAAATCCAAAACGGAAGCCGACATGCTCGAAGCCGCAGGCGACACCGAGGGCGCAAAGGAAGTCCGCAGGAAGATGACGGAGCAGAACAAGGCTCTGAAATCTTACTGCGACAGCAACGGGCTGAAATATCGGTCGGACAGGGTGAGGACTTACGGGGCGATAGCTCCGAACAAAATCACAGTTCCAAAGCCGTCGCAGGACAATTCGCAGTTTTACAAGCCTGTGGTTGTAGATAAGTCCGACCGGATAAACGCGCAGCGTTTGGTTAATGGCAAGCCTACTGAGATAACGCTCAACCGCGTTACCGACCGGCACAATAAGATATATCTTTCCGAAAACGCAGACATCAAGCCCAAGGCGCTTCACGAAATAGATACCAGACTTACCGATGTGTACAAGCTGCTCGATTGTGGAAACCGGAAAACACTGCCGAATATCTGTATTGTCAGTCATGACGAAATGGGCGGTCCTCCTGCTGCATTTAACGCTTTGCACAATGCGCTGTATCTTGATGAATCGTTGCTGACCGTCGAGGAAACACCTGAGTTTCGGGCGCAGATGGCGTGTGCCGATAATCGGCTCAGTACCGCACTGCACGAATGCCTGCACTGGCTTGACGCTGACGATTATCGGAAAACCCACGGCAATATTACAGTTGAAAATTATGCTGCGGAATATCTGCCGTATCTTCGCGCCAAGTGTAAGAAAAAGCTTGACAAATTGCAGGATAACGGGTATAATATTTATGATATTAGCGGGTATGCCACTAGGTCGTTCGTGACTGGGCAATATGATGAGGTTTACACCGAATATCGTGTTAAAGAAATACTGAAAGGAGGTACACGATGAGAATTGTAATGCCTAAGCATGAGAGCGAACTCATAGAAAAAATCACGCCGTATCTTTACTGCCCCAAGGGCAAGCATGGTATGTTCCTTCGTGACGACGCTCCTGATGATGTGAAAAAGGCGTTTGAGGAAGTCAAGAAGCTTCCTCCGCTTAACAACCCTGATATGATATAAGCGCCCTGCACAAAACAGGGTGCTTTTCCATTACAAACAATGAACAAATCGTTCACCGTACAACTGAATAATCAAGCGCTATGCAGCAATGCACGGCGCTTTTTTATTGTCCGAAACACGCTGACGACACTAAAAGCCCGCGCGGAACAACAGCCGACAGGCTATAAACGGAGGTAACAATGTCAGACGAAACACAGACCACTCAGACCACACAGGAGCAGGGCGGCGCTCAGACCGCCGGAGGTGATCCTAACGTATCTACGCAAAGTTTTGCGCAAAACATTCCCGGCGATGTAAACCCGGACGGTATTGTGCGCAAAACTGGCGCGCAGGGGGCGGCAAAAACATTCACGCAGGACGAGGTCAACGACCTCATAAAATCGCGCCTTGAACGCGAGCGCAAGGGACTTCCCAGCAAGGAGGATCTCGCGGCGTTCCACAAGTGGCAGGACGACCAGAAATCCGCAGAGCAGAAGTCCGCGGAAGCTATCAAGGTGCAGTCAGACCGCGCGGACGCAGCCGAGAAGAAAGCCGCCGCTCTGGAAGCGAAGCTGCTCGCCACGTCAAAGGGCGTAAAGCCCGACGCGGCGGACGACGTAGTAGCGCTGGCTTCGCTTAAAGTCAGCGACGACATGCCGCTTGAAAAGGCAATCGACGAGGTGCTGAAAAAGTATCCGCAGTTTGCGGGAGGTTCAGCGCCGACAACAACAGGGGTTTCCGGCGGGAACGGCAGCGCCGCGATTTCCGGCGTTGAAGCCGCGTTCCGTGCGAAGAACCCCGGAATCAAGTTTTAATTCGGAATTCTTAATTCGGAATTTCGGTGTCCGCTGAGGCTGAATACCGAACCGTGTAAATGCCAATAATACCCACAGAAAGTGAGGTATTGCA
>ERZ1106963.657-NODE-657-length-47937-cov-9.095652_pt1 | contig 47937 bp, 34 predicted proteins | sample MGYA00403681_ERZ1106963 | MGnify/ENA primary metagenome ERZ1106963 (study PRJEB35170, sample SAMEA104062407) | human gut metagenome | biome: human gut; feature: human-associated habitat; material: faeces | place: Denmark | collected 2012-05-03 ...
GCATGGTGCGCTATGTCGTGCTGGACAGCGAATATATTGACGATATGCTGGAGTTTTCCCTCGGTATGCGCTATACGTTTTAATCCCGGCACATTTGCCGATAAAGGGCGGCAAAATCAGAAAAACACTTTACCTTTCCGGCGGCGGCATATTGCGCCAGTTCCCCCTCGCCCATAAATTTTCCGTTGCCGATAACAACAGGCAAAACACCGGCGGCAAGGGCGCAGTCAGTATCCTGCTTGGAATCGCCGACCAGCCAGACAGTTTCGCGGTTGATGGCAAAGTCCGCATTTTTCAGGGCGGCAAAAACAGGGTCGGGCGCAGGTTTGTTGCGCGGAGCATCGCCATTGCCGAGGACTGCATTAAAAACAATATCAGGAAAAAAGTGCCGCACTTCCGCCGTCAACAGCGCTTTTTCCTTATTGGAAACAACGTATATGCCGACACCTGCGTTTATGCAGCTGCGCAGGAAATCCGCCGCGCCGGGAGCCGGAACAATCCGCCGCATTCCGTGTACCCGATAATATGCAAGATAATCATCGTATGCCCGTACGCTTTCCTCACCGAAAAAATTGGGGAAATTTTCTTTCAGCGATTTTGACGTATCACGATACTTCCGTTTGGTCTCGTCCCACGACTCCCTGCCGTATGCGGCCAGCGTATGCTCCATCGCGTCAACAACGGCAGGGCGTGTCTCGGCCAATGTCCCGTCCCAGTCAAACAAAACCGCCCGTACCATACTTCCTCCCAAACTTCCGTATCCGCGCTGCCCCCGCCGCACTATCCGAGCTGCCCAGCCGCAACGTCCGCGCCGCACCTGTCGGAGACAAAACTTTCGTCCGTTAAACGTTGGTCTGCCACCCCTTGACGCTCGTATCCTCGCTGCCCTGGTGCACCACAATCTGCGGATAAGCGATGTTGATATTCGCCTCGCGGAACCGTCGCAGAATTTCGTACCGCACGTCGCTGCCCGCCGACCAGCCGCTCCAAATGTCGGAAACATAAATCCGCAGCTCAAAATCCAGCGAAGATTCGCCGAAATTCTTAAACAGCACATACGGCGCCGGCACTTTCATCACCTTTTTGCAGCTCCGCGCGCATTCCAACAGCAGTTTCGTTACCTGCTCGGCGTCCGAATCATACGAAACCCCGACCGCTATCGTCTGCCGCTGCCAGTTGTTGCCGTGCGTCAGGTTGGTCAGCGACGACGAAATCAGCGTCGCGTTCGGAATAATCACGCTCGCCTTGTTAAAGGTTTCCACCTCCGTCGAGCGGATGTTAATTTGTTTGATTTTTCCTTCTTCGCCGCCGATAAGCACCCAGTCCCCGACCTTAAACGGCCGCTCAAACAAGAGGATAATGCCGCTGACCAGGTTTTTGATGACGTCCTGCAGCCCGAAACCGATACCGACCGACAACGCACCGGCGATAACCGCGAGGTTGGACAAATCCACGCCCATCGCCACAATCGCCAGAATGGCGGAAATGATAAAGCCCGTAAAGCTGAACCCGGAAATCAGCGAATGCTTAATTCCCTCGTCCATGTTGATGCGGTTCAGCAGATTGTTCGAAAGCCGGTTTTTCATCATCTTAACCAGCGTCAGCGAAATCAGGAAAACCAGCAGCCCGGTAACGATTGAAATCAGCGAAATGTTGATGCCCCCGACCTTAAAGCCGAACACCAGTTTCTTTACCGCCTGCAACATAAACGCCCCCGGCATTCCCCACAGCGTCAGCAGCGAATAGATAAGAAACAGCACCAACAGCGGCGTTACCAGCAGCGTCATCAGAAAATCCGCCTTCGACAACAGCTGTTTGCGCAGTTTAAACGTCTTAATCCAAAAGACGATGCTCCGCCTGAGCAAATCGGAAATAAACCGCCGCACAATGATAAATGCACCTATGAACAGCACCGAAGCAATAAAGCGGTTGAAAATAAAGGTCGCCAGTTCCGGATACCCGAACAGCGAAATGCCAAACGTCAACACCGCAAAAATTGTCGTAAACACGATGATTTTGGAAGAAAGGCTCATATTCTCCGGTTCGTCGTCCGCCAACAAAGCCGCCGCGCTTCCCGCCGTCGGTGCCGAAGTAACGATTTTCTCGCTCGCAACAGCCGTACCGCTCGCAGCTGCCGCCGCCATACCCGTGATGCTGCTACCACTGCCTGTGGCGCTGCCACTGTTGCCCGTGATGCTGCTACCACTGCCTGTGGCGCTGCCACCCGCCGCGCTCCCCACGGCTCCTTTTGTTGTCCCGGTTCCGACGGTACCGTCCCCCGCCGTACCTGTGGCGCTGCCACTGTTGCCCGTGGTGGTGCTACTACTGCCCGTGGCGCTGCCACCATTGCCGCCCGCACCGTCCCCCCGGCTCTCCTCCTCATTTTCTTCATCGCCGGCTCCCCGGTTTCTAATCCGCCCCAAAATCCGCGACGTCATCAAAATAATGACAAACGCCTTAATTGCGTCGCCCGCCACTTCCAACAACAGCGTCAGCGCCTCGCTCGCTTCAAAATAAGCCGCAATCTGCCGGATGCACCCGACCGCCCCGAGCAAAATAAGCGACAGCGTCGTCGCCGCAAACACGCGCTCAGCCCTCTCGTCGGAAATATTAAACAGCCGCCAGCGCCCGTTCCACGGTGCCAGCGTAACCCGCGCCAGCGCCCGGATAAGCGTAACATACAGCGAATAGTACAGCACATTGGCCAAGACCACGCCGAACTTGCTCTGCGTCAGCGTTTCGTTGGTCAATTGCCACAACAGGCACCCGCCGATAAGCAGCGACGGAATCACCCCGTACGCAATCGCCGTAATCACCGCCACCACGATTTTCTGTCCGTAACGGGGATAGTCTTCGGTATGCCCGTACCCCCATTTATTAATGATATACCGCCGCAGGAACAGCCCGAACGACAATGCCAGCCCCAAAATCAGCAGCACGTACCATCCGCCGTGGTAAACGTTCTCGCGTTCTTCCGCCGAAAGCCCCCGGTACCACTCGACCGGCGAGATTGCAATTTCCCAGAAAAACACCGCTGCGTCGCCGATGGCCGTAAAGAAGTTGTGCGGCGCAATCAAGACATTCTGCTCCGCCACCAGATTGCCGATGATAATCCGGCTCCGCGCCTCGGAAATAATCGAATTCAGCCGCGCCATTTCGGTTTTGAGCAAATTCGCCTCAATCAAACGGTTTTTATAGTTGTTCATCACCGCCGTATACTTGCTGCGCATTTCCGCAATCGCCGGGTCTTCGTTTTCCCCTTCCGCCGGCTCCGGCCCCAATGCGTTTAACGCATCCTGCACGTATTTGGAGTTCTTTTCAATCCCTTTGGCCGCAAACTCAATTACGATTTCCTGCTGGGTCAGAAATGCCGCGGCATCGTCCAGGCTCTGACGCGTAAACTGCTTTTTCCTGATGGATTTTTCAATTTCCTCCAGCTGCCCCGAAACGGTCTTGTAGTCAAACGCTGCCTCGTTCTCGGAACCGGAAACCTCGCCTTCGTCAACGCCGAGGGCCTCCGTTTCCGCACCGCCGGACTTGCCACTCGTTTCCGTCGTCGTTATATCGGCACTGTTCGTCCCGACGGCATGCGCCGTTTTTTTCCCCGCAGCCGCAACATCGCCTGAAATAACCGCCAGCCCGGTCAGAACCGCAGCCGCCAGCATAACGCCCGAAACCCAAAGTCTTAATATTTTGCCCATTTGCTTTTCCGTCCTTTTCTTCTGCCTTTTTTCGTTACGTTATGCCGACAGCCCTAAACTGCCGCCGTTTCTCTCGGTGCCCTGCCGTTTCGCCAACCCGCCGGAACATCGGCGGTACAGCCCTTGTTGCCTGTGCTGTTGGCACCGTTTCCCGTGCCGCCGACACCGTTTCCTGTCCCGCTGACACCATTTCCTGTACCGCTGGCACCGTTTCCTGTGCCGCCGGCACCAAAGTCCCCGTCTAAGCTTTCGCCAGCACCGCAGTCATCACCGAAAACGCCAGTTTTGCCCCGCCGGCGCGCAGGTTGTCTGCCACCGTCCAGAAACTGATGCCGTTCTCGACCGAAACATCCTGCCGCACGCGCGACACATAAACGCTGTCTTCGCCCTGAACATCATCAACGCTGACATAGCCCGCATCTACCGTCTTGTCAAAAACGACAACGTTTTTCTGCGCCTTCATCGCCTCGCGCACCGCCGTCGCGTCAACTTCGTCGTCAAACTCCGCATTGACAAACGCCGCATCGCCGATAAACGTCGGCACGAATGCACAGTTCGCGTGCACTTTGATGTCGCTGTCAAGAACCTTTTTAATCTCGGCGTTAATCGCCCACTCCAGCGATGTTTCCTCGCCGATGAACTCGCCGACCTGCGGCAGAACATTAAACGCGATTTGCTTTTTGAAAATCTGCTCGTCGTCAACCAGCGTTTCGTTCAAAAAGATTTTGCGCGACTGCGTAAACAGTTCGTCCATCGCCTCATGCCCGTGATAAGAAGTGGAGTTAAACGTCGTTACCACCAGCCGCTTAAGCTTGTGTTCTTTGATGGTTCCCGCCAGCGGCAGCAAAATCTGATACACCGCCGACGACGGCACGCCGATAACCTGCGGCAGCCCGTCCGTTGCCTGCCCGTTCCCCCGTTTCAACAGTTCGCCGTTCAATTCGGGAATAACCAGCGGAACCGAACTGTCGCCGAACGTTGCCCCCGAAAGGTCAATCACCCGGCATCCGGCACCTGTCGCTTTCTTGATAAAACGCTTGCCCTGTTCCTTCGTTGTTGCAAATATCGCAATATCGGCTTTCTTAAAATCAAATGTATCCAGTGCAGACACGTCCAATTCGTCATCTTCGCCGTATGACACCAGCGTCCCGAGCGGCGCTTTCGCCTCCAGCGCAAATACGTCGTCGGCCGGAATGCCGCTTTCGTTCAAAAGGTTGAGAAACTCCCGGCCGGTACTTCCTTTAACCCCGGCAACTGCAATCTTTGGCATCTTAACTTCCCTTTCATCAAACTTAAAACTTGCTGAACCTGACGTCCGCCCGGCATCTTATCTGGCACCTGACCAACGCTGTACCCGTTGTGTAACGCGGCTCTGTACTTGATACCGTTTAGACACCCGCCCAACGCTGTACCCGCTGTTTAACGCGGTTCTGTGCCTGATACCGTCAGCCCCCCGCCCAACGCTGTACCCGTTGTGTAACGCGGCTCTGTACCTGCTGTCCAACTTGGCACTGTTGCATAATTTTTTCAAGTATTTTATCCGACTTTTCCGCTTTTTTGCATCTTCCTGCCAAACTGCCCATGCCGCACCGTCTCACTCTCTCCGCTGCGCCCCGTCCTGCGTCATTGCCGGCAGCGCAGCCGTTGCCGCTCCTTGCAGCGCCGCGAGCCATTTCTCGCGCCTGACCGTCAGCGGGATAGACGCGTTCGCCGGGCTCGTAGACGGCAGCACTTCCCACGTCCGCCCCTCCAGCAGCCCCTTGTTGAAACGGCAGAACAGCTTAAACGCCGCCTGCCCGTTAAACAGCAGCCGCTCAATCTCTGGATACAGCGCAAACAGCGCCGCAAAATCGTTCGGCATCGCATCTCTGATGTCGGAATCAAGGCTTCCCTCTCGCGCACAACTCTCCGCCGCATCCCACAGCCCGACCCCGTGCGCCAGCAGCAGCCCGGTTTTGATGCCGTAAGCCGGCGGCGCTTTCGGGTCAAAAGGCTCGCCGTAAGCCTCAAAGACAAAACGCCAGAACAGGTTGTGCCGATGCGCATAATACTCGCCCGCCGCCAGCGACGCCTCTCCCGGCATGGAGCCGATAACCAGCGCCCGCGTCCGCTCATCGGCGATATAGGAAAAGCTGTGCGGCATAAAACCTCCCTGAAATGCTGTTTCGTTGTTTTCTTCCACGCATAAACTCCCGCAATGATACGGCATAATTTCCGTCCCCGCAATCCCCCGCCGCAAGTTATGCACGCCGTTTCGTTCTCCGCCCCATCGCCGCCCCGCCGCACGCTCTCCGCCCGCGGTTATTCCCCTCGTCTCACGGCTACCTTGAAAACATCTCCGCCCGCCATATATAAGCCGCAGCACCACCCGCCCAATCCCTCCGGATAGTGCCCGCCTTAACCGACACACCCGCCCAATCCCTCCGGATAGTGCCCGCCTCAACCGACACACCCGCCCAGTCTCCCGGACGGCGTCCGCCCCGTCGGCCGGCGCATCTGCACCCCTCAACCGACTGCCCCGCGGTCATATCTGCCCGCATACCCGTTATCATATCCACTGTTATATCAAGGAGAAAAAAATGTTTGCGATTCGCGCTTCCGGCGACCGCGGCCACACCCAAACCCCGTGGCTCAACAGCCGCCACACCTTTTCGTTCGGATCCTATTACGACCCGCGTTACCTCGGTTTCAGCGACCTGCGCGTCATTAACGACGACGTCGTCGCCCCGGCCGAAGGCTTCGGTACCCATCCGCACAAAAACATGGAAATCGTTACCGTCGTGCTCGACGGCGAACTGGAACACCGCGACAGCATGGGCAGCCGCGGCGTCATCAAAGCCGGCGAAATCCAAAAGATGAGCGCCGGCTCCGGCATTACCCACAGCGAGATGAATCCGTCGCTCAGCAAACCCGTCCATTTTCTGCAAATCTGGATAGAGCCGAACATCGACGACGTCAAACCCGAGTATATGCAGGCCGCCCCCTCGCCGCAGGAACTGAAAAGCCGGCTCGTCCGCATTGCCTCGCCCAAAAGTACGGACAGCCCGATAACCCTGCACCAGAATGCCGAAATTTACCAGACCCTGCTCGAGCAGGACAAAACCGTCAGCTTTGATATTACCCCCGCACACAAAGTCTGGATACACGTCGCAACCGGTGCCGTCAGCCTCGATGGACACCCTCTGATTGCCGGAGACGGGGTCGCCGTCGCCGACGAAACCGCCGAAATCAGATTGCGCGGCATAGACCCGCTGTCTAACGTGCTGATATTCAAGCTCCGCGCCTGAAAAAGGGGCGCAGTTTCCCGCACCCCTTCTTCTTATCGGCCTTCGTCGCAGCACCAGAGCGTCCGAACCGGCACCTTGGCTTTTCAACCGGCATTCCGACCGCTCCCAAAAGCTCCGGCACTCACGCCAGCTTCTCCGGTATCACAGCAGTTTCTCCGGCACTCACAGCGGTTTCTCCGGCACTCACGCCGGTTCCCCGTCTCGCTCCGGCCTAGAACTTCTCCTGCAATTCGAAGAAATAAGCTTTCGGATGGTTGCATACCGGGCAGACTTCCGGCGCCTTAAGGCTTTCAATCCGGTGTCCGCAGTTTGCGCATTCCCAGATAACCTTAGTCGGGCGTTCAAAGACTTTTCCCGCTTCCAGAGCTTCCAACAACGCATTGTAGCGTTCTTCATGCCCTTTTTCGATTTTGCCGACCATGCGGAACAGGGTCGCGATTTTCTTAAAGCCCTCTTCGTCGGCTTCCTTGGCCATCGTGTCGTACATGTCGGTCCACTCGTAGCGTTCGCCGGCCGCCGCGTCTTTCAGGTTTTCGATTGTCGAGGGAATTTCCTCGTTATGCAGCAGTTTGAACCAGATTTTGGCGTGCTCCTTTTCGTTGTTCGCGGTCTGTTCAAACTTGTCGGCAATGATGTTATAGCCTTCTTTCTTGGCTTTGGACGCATAGTAGGTATATTTGTTGCGCGCCATCGATTCGCCGGCAAAAGCGGCCTGCAGGTTCGCTTCGGTCTTAGATCCTTTAAGTTCCATAGAGTTTTCTCCTAAAAAAATGTTGCGGAGAAATGATAGCCGCCTCCGCAAACATAGTCAAGAAAAATCATCTGATGCGGCCGTCATTTCATCAAACCGTCCGCAATGTCCGATAACCGGTTAACTCTGCGCGCTGACCTCTGACGCCGTCCTCCGCCCCTCTTCCCGCAGCGTTACGGCTTTCGGCACACAATCGTTTAATTCTATGCGCTGACCTCTGACGCCGTCCTCCGCCCTTCTTCCCGCAGCATTACGGCTCTCGGCACACAATCGTTTAATTCTGCGCGCTCGCCGCAGCTCCCGGATTGCCCGCGCCGCCGGTTCCCGCGCCCAGGCTCTCGGCCGCCGCGGTATCTGCCGCCGCGTAAGCTGTCTGTCCCTCGGCCAGCGCCGCAATCTTCGCCACCTCCGCCTTAAAACGCTGCAAATCCTTGCCTGCCAGATTGGTCCCGGTCGCCGCCTTGACTTTCAGCGGGTCGACCTTCTTGCCGTTTTTAATCACCTCAAAGTGCAGGTGCGGCCCGGTCGAACGTCCGGTCGAGCCGACATAGCCGATAACCTGCCCCTGCTTGACTCTGACGCCCGGACGGATGCCTTTGGCAAAACCGTTCATATGCGCGTATCCGGTCGAAAACTCCGAATTGTGGCGGATAACCACATAGCGTCCGTAACCGCCGGCCCACTGCGCGCGTTTGACCACGCCGTCCGCGCTCGCATAAATCCTCGTGCCTTTCGGCGCCGCATAGTCCACGCCGCTGTGCAGGATGCGCCGCTTCAAAATCGGATGCCGCCGCCAGCCGAAACGCGACGAAATCCGCGCCGACCGGAATTCCATCGGCTTGCGGTCAAGAGCCCTTTTCAGCACAATCCCCTTGGAATTGTAGTAGTCCACGCCGCCATTCAAATCTTCGTAGCGGTACAGCGCAATCTTGTCCCTCCCCAGATTCAGCTCCGCATACAGAATATCGCCGTTTTTGACGACCTTGCCGTCCGGCGCCACCTTGCGGTCAAACAGAACCTTGAACGTATCGCCGCTCTTGATGTCCGAACGGAAATCGACCGTATAGGCGAAAATATTGATAAAATTGCCGATAATGCTGGACGGCACGCCCGCATTCTGCATCGCCGCCGCCAAAGACGAGGTAATGCTGCCCTGCGCCGTCTGGTTCTCGGTCTTTAATTCCAGCTGTTCCATCTCCGCAACGTACTTTTCGTCTTCGTTGCGCGTAACCACATATTTGGTTCCCGCCGTCGGCTCAATCACAATCTTGTCCACGCTCAACAGCTCGCCGAACGGCACGTCCACCGTTTTGACGATGTCGATTTTCTGCCCCGCGCGCAGGTTGCGCACGTCATACCCGGCTTCCTTAAGGCTCTCCGCCGCCTGATTCGCTTCCTGATACTCCATGCCGAGCTTTTGCAGAAGCCCGATGAAGTGGTCACCCTTTTCCACGGTCAAAACGTCCTGCTTGACTTCGGGCTGGGTTTCTTCGCCCTCGACCGTCCATTCCACCGCCGGATTGTCAAAAGACTCGCCCTCGCCGGCATCAATGCCTGCCATATCGGCGCCGGCCGCCGTCCCGGACGCTCCCGGCACCGCCAAACCATCGCTTTCTCCTTCATAAACCTCCGGCACTGCCATTTTTGCGACAGCCTGCTGCTCGGCGTTTTCGCGTTTTCCTTCCGCCGCCAGCCGCTCCTCGGCGACAATCTGCTCCGGCGTTTCAAAATTCCGGCTGACCACCAGCACCAGCGCAAAGGTTACCACCGCGCTGTAAATAAACAAAAGCCAGCTCTGCGTACTCCATCCGCGTCTGCCCGAACTCATAATATTGTAAGAAGCCATCATGTCCCCCGTAATTAAATACTGTATGCGACCTTAAAAGATGAGGGCGAAACTGAAAAGCCCTTTTTATTTTTTATACACACCAAATAAAACCGTCTGCGAATGTCAGCCGTCAGGCAATCCTTAAACCATGCACCCCCCGCCCCGCGGCATTTACCCCGACCCGTCAGCCGGCCTTTAACTTCCGACCTGCGGCATTTACCCCGGCTCGTTAACCAGACCTTAAATTTTGCCCTGCTAACATTCATTCAGGTATTGATTATAAGGTAAAATTATTTACAAAAGGTTAACCGATGACAAAACGCTCCGCCTCCCCGCAATCTGCCCCCGTTCCCCCCGCGGCGCCGTCCGCCGCCGACCCGACGTTCAAAATGCTCTACGTCCTCGCCATCATCATGATTGTCGACGGGCATGTCGGCTCGTCCGATTACCTCGACTTCAACGGGCTGCTCCGTTACCAGAACTACCATATCGCGCTGTTTATGTTCGTCTCGGGCTATTTCCTCAACCTTACGCGCGGCTATAAGGAATTTTTCGCCCGCAAGACCCTGCGCCTGCTCGTGCCGCTTTACCTTTGGAACGCGGCTTACGGCGCCCTGTGCTGGTATCTGAACCGGCATCAGGGCTTTGCGCTCGGCGGGGAATTTAACCTGTATAACCTGCTCTATGCCCCGCTTGTCGACGGGCACCAGTTCATTTACAACATGGCGTCATGGTTTCTGGTGCCGCTGTTTCTGGTACAGGCCGTCGGCTATTTGCTGCTGCGCCCGTTCGCTCCGTCTGCCGCCCGCCGCACCGCCTTAACCCCGTCTGCCCGGCCGCAGCCCGGCAGTTTTTTCCTGCCCGCCGTTATATTTTTCGTCCTGTCGCTGGCGCTCGGCTGCTTTGCCCTGGCGTACGCCCCCGAAAACCACGGCGCCCGCACCCTGGCGCTGACCGCTCTGCGCACGCTCTACTTCATGCCCGCTTTTGCATTCGGCTTTCTTTACCGGCACGTCCTCGCCAAATACGATACTGTCGCCACGCCGCTTTACCTGTTTATCGTTCTCGCCGCCCTGACCTGCCTGACCCAAAAATTCCCCGGCTATAACCATATCCCTTCGTGGCTGGATACCGTCAACGCCCCGACGCCCGCCATATATGCCATAAGCCTCCTCGCCGTTCTGTTCTGGCTGCGCGTTGCCCGGGTTCTGTCGCCGTTGCTCGTCCGAAGCCGCCCGTTGCAATATATTGCGAACCATACCTTTGACATCATGATGCACCACTTTGCCGGCTTTATGCTTGCCAAAGCCCTGTTTCTGCCGTTCATTTCCGCCCCCGCTGCACAATTCCCTTCCGCCGCCGCAGCGCCTCTCGCTCCCCGTGCCGACGCCGCCGCCGCCCTCGCACGCATCAAAAGCGACATATGGTACTATCCTTTCCCGGAAAGCGGAGAAACCTCGGCCTGGCTCTATATTGCTATATCTATAGTCATAGCACTAACGGCAGGCTTTACAACCCGCAAAATTTATGCTATAATAAACCGAAAGTTAAGCCATTTTTAAGGGTCGCATTTGTATAATCGGCGCGTTAAAATTCAGGCTGACAGGGAGGTACTATGACAAACAGCTGCGAAAAAGGCCGTTCAATGATAGAGATGCTGGGTGTACTGGCAATCGTCGGCGTCCTTTCCGTCGGCGGCATAGCCGGCTATTCCAAGGCAATGGGCAAATACAAAACCAACCATTTGATTGAGCAGCTGACCATGCTGATTACCAATATCCGCAATTCATTTATCGGCCAGCATGACTTCAGCGACATAAACAACAATTTGCTTATAAATATCGGCGCCGTACCCGCTGATATGTACGACCACTCCCGCGCCAGCAATGACATCCTGCACGCCTGGAACGGAAAAGTAACCATCTTCCCCAGCGAGGCCTCCAATAACAAACAAATGGCCTTTGAACTCTATGTCAACAACATCTCCAAAAACGTCTGTATCGAAATGGTAACGATGGATTGGGGCAAAGACCCGTCATCGGGCTTTACAAGCCTCTACATCGGCACGCTGGAAGAAGACATTGCCGAACCGCAGATGAAAGACGTCCATTCGTCCGCCGACCGCAATGAGGCCAACGGCATATATACTATCGGCACCCACGACATGGCAATCCCGCTGACGCTGGAACAGGCATACGCCGCCTGCACCTGCAGCCCGGTCGGTTGCACCATAGGGCTGAAATATCTGTAACAGCCCCGCCGCCCGGCAGATTACAAAAAAAAACGACAGGCCTGAAGTTCACATACCTCCCTCCCGAATATTCAGGCCTTCCTTTTTGCCTGCAGCTTACACCTACAACAACTTACAGCCCGCAGCACGCCGTCCATGCGCCGTTGTTTCTCACGCCAGCCCCGTTCCATGCGACACGCCGTCCCGCCCGTCTCTACGCTTCTGCCTCCACTCCGCCACACTCTTCTCTCTATATGCAACACGGCGTCCCGCTCCGTCTCTCCCCCGACAGAAAAGCTCTTTTCCATGCGCTGTCCCGCCCCCTCTCTCCCCTATACGCATAACAAAAAAAGGGGCGCGGTTTTCCGCACCCCTGTCAGCAACCCGCCGGTTCTCCCGGCATTTTCCGCATCGGTTCTGCACAGCATGCCTCAGCTTCAACCCCGCCGCAGCATCAGGCGAAATCCGACACCCGGAAACCTGCTCGCGGCAGGCTTCCGAGTTCTCCCGGCCGCTTACGCTTATTTGCGCTTGGCTTCCGGCATCGCTTCCGGCGCCTTGGTTTCCTGTTTTACCTTCTCGGTAACCGGCTTGTAAACGGTCTTCTCCCACGGGCTCTTCTTGTCGTAGAGCTTTTCGCAGATAGACAGCCCGACGCTTCTCAGCGCTGTTTCGGTCGGAATGAACAGGTCCATGCCCTCTTCGGTCTGTTTTGCCGAATTGGAAATGCCGTTGACGGTGCCAAGCTTGTCAATCAGGACGCTGCCGACCGCCACTTTCTGCACCAGCGTATCAACGATAATTTCGGTGCCGAGCGTATCGGAATAGCGGTAGCCGTAAATTTTGCCGCTGTCGTCCATATAGTTCTTCGCCGCCTCGCCGTCCTTGTCCAGCAGCCCCAGCGAGATGTAGCCTTCCTGGTCAATCGGCGGCAAATCAAGGTTAAGGGCAATCGGCGTATAGGTAACCGGCTTTTCAAGGTGCATCAGCGCCGTGTTCTTGCTCGGGTTAACGCGTACCGCCTTGGCCTTGAGCACATCGCCGTTGATGGTCTTGACGTCATAGGTATTCTGCAGCTTGTTGACCAGCCCCGCCGACGTCAGCACGAACGAGTCGGAAATAACCAGCCCCATGCCTTTCTTGCCTTTGGCATTGGTAATCTCAACCACCGACCCGCGGATTTTGAGCATATTCTCCGGGCTCAGTTCTGTGTACGGCGGCCTGTCGACAATGCAGAGCTTGGCATCAACAGCATAGCCGTCAAGGTCGACCCAGTTGTCGTCAACAATCGTGCAGCTGCCGTCGGAAATGACGTTGCCGTCTTCGTCAATGCAGTTTTCGTATTTGCGGAAACTGTCCTTAACGCCTCCGGTTTCTTCAATCTGCGGCGCAATCGCCTTGTTTTCGACTTCCACGCCGCCTTTTTCCTCAACCGCCGGGATATAGTCTATTTCCTCGACTTTCGGTTCAATCACGGGTTCGGGCGCCGGAGCCGGTTTCGGCTCCCCGCAGTCCTCGACACATTCGGTCTTGCACTCGCGCCCTCCCCTGACGTCCGGTTTGCCGACAACGCAGGTTTCGGTACAGACTTTGCGGCACTTCGGCTGCTCGCACTGCTGTGAGCACTTCATTGGACAGCTTTCAACTGTTTCAACCGTCGTAACCGTTGTCGTTACCTTTTTCTGCGGGCATACCGGGCGACAAACCTGGCGGCACACCGGCTGCGGCGTTTCTACCCGCGTCGTGGTGATGATTTTTTCCTCTACGGTCTTGGTTTTTGTCTTAACGTCGACAAATTCCTCCACTTTCGGTTTACCCATCGTCACTGCGCACGGACACGCCGGCTGCGGACAGCTGCATACCGGCTGGTTGCAGGTGCAGGTCTGAATCGCAGCGCACGGGCACGCCGGACGTGCTATCGCCGGGCATTGCGGCTGCGGCGCATAGGCGCAGCTTCTCGTATAGGCGACTTCCTTGGCAAAGCCGCATTTTCCCGGATTGAACTTGGCGTCAAAAGCGACCAGAGCCGCACGTTCCGCCGCCTGCTCTTCGGGGCTGACGCGCTGTGCCAGCTGGTACTCAAACCCCGGCAGCGAAGACAGCCGCGCCGCCGCGTCGGCAAACGCCAGTTCCGCCAGTTTGACCTCGGCTTCGTAAACGCCGTTTTCAACTTCGGCATAACCGGAAGTAACGCCTTTCCATAAAACTTTCGTCTGGCTCAAATTCATCAGCCGCCATGTAACCGTCATCTCGGCCGTGCCGTTGCGGCGGTTGTCCTTGCGCGCCTTGTCCCAGTCATACTGGTCGCAGACGTTCATAAAGAAGTTGGTGATTTCCGCCGTCAGCGCATATTCCGGCAGCTTGACCGACGGGTCGGCAAGGCAGACGTCCGGAATATCCATAATTTTATAACATTTGTCAGCAGATTTTTTAAAGACGTCGTTAAAAGCCATGTCTTTCTGAATTACCCGCCCGTGGTTCAGCATCGCCTTTTTCGTAAAACGGCGGCATCCGAAAATCCGGAAACGGTAGTTGCCGACATGGTTGGCATACGGGCTGAACCCTTCCTGGTTTTGCAGCCGGAAATCGACGTGCGTCAGTGCAAACGGCGCCAAATCGCAGCAGTTGCGGTTGACGGCGTTGCTCTTGTAGCGCGGCTGCGCCAAAGGATAGTTCCGGGTTTTGAACGCCGGCATCGGGCAACTGGGGCAGTTTTTAACCTGCGTCCCGTCCACGATTCGCACAGCCTTGTTGGATTTCGGCCGGTCGCAGTTCGGGCACGACCCGCCCGGAAAAATACTGCCGTCCACTTCCGGCGGACAGTCCGGACAATAAGAATCCGGCCCCGCGGCCGCCGCAGCCGTGGCTCCGAACGCGAGCCCCAGCGCCAGCACCCCGCAGAATAACTTGTTTAAAACATTTGTTGCTGACATTTTATTTTATCTCCTGTTAAGGTTTTATTGCCTCCCCGTACGGCATACCCGCCGCCTCGGTTTGGTTCTTGCCTCCCCGTACGGCATACCCGCCGCCTCGGTTCGTGCGCTTTCGCCCTTCTTTACTTCTTCCCCGCAGGCCGCCGCGTCAACGGCCCCCTGCGATAAGACAAGGCTTCAATCAGGTGCATTTTAGACACCTTTTTTTCATTTTGCAAGTCTGCAATCGTTCTTGCTAACCGCAAAATACGGTTCAGGCTTCGCGCCGTCAACCCGCACTTTTCCGCCGATTCCGCCGCAAACCGCCGCAGTTCCGGCCCCATGTCCAGCGCTTTTTCCAGCATATCGCCTTTAAGCTCGGCATTGCAGGTCAGGCCCGCCGCCCCGAATGCCGCAAACCGCGCCGCCGCAATCTCCCTTGCCGCCAGAACCTGCACCCGCATTTCCGCCGACCCGGTTCCGGTCTTGCCCGAGGTCAGGTCATACGGGCTGACCGCCGGCACTTCAATCTGCAAATCAAACCGGTCCAGAAACGGCCCCGACAGCTTCGCCAGATAATCCTCCGCGCATTGCGGAGCCTTCGCGCACATCCTTCCTTCCACGCCGAAAAAGCCGCAGCGGCACGGGTTCATCGCCGCCACCAGCTGAAAATCCGCCGGATACACCGTATGCGCCATCACGCGCGAAATCACCGCCCGCTTGTTTTCCAGCGGCTGCCGCAGCGCGTCAAGCGCGGACCGCGAAAACTCCGGCAGCTCGTCCAGAAACAGCACGCCGTTGTGCGCCAGCGTAATCTCGCCCGGAATTCCCTTTCTCCCGCCGCCGACAAGAGACGCCATGGAAGCGCTGTGGTGCGGCGCACGGAACGGCCGTCTCAAATCCAGTTCGCCCCGCGCCGCCAGTTCTTCGTCCAACACGCCCGCAACCGACTGAATCATCGCGTTTTCCAGCGCCTGACGCAGCGTCAGCGGCGGCAGGATGGTAACCAGCCGTTCCGCCAGCATTGTCTTTCCCGAACCCGGCGGCCCCGACATCAGAAGGTTGTGTCCGCCCGCCGCAGCGATAAGCATCGCCCGTTTCGCGCTCTCCTGCCCCTTGACGTCGGCATAGTCAATATTGTAAACCGCCGCGCCCGTGCCAGTCTCCCGGCCGGCCGCCGTCCGGTTCCGTGCGCCGTTCTTCGCCTGCTCCAGCCGTGCACCGTTCTCCGCCTGCTCCGGCCCCCGTGCGCCGTTCTCCGACACTCTCGCGCGGCCGTCATTCTCCGCCGCCCCCTCACGTCCGTTTTTTCTCTCCTCTGTCCCGCCGCGCCGCCGCTGCAACACGCCGCCGTCCGCCTTGCCGTTAAAATAATTCATCAGCTCTAGAATATGTCCTGCCGCCAGCACCGGCGCACACCGGCTCCACGCCGCTTCCGACGCGTTGGCCGCCGGGCAGACCAGCCCGCATTTGTCGGTAATCGCCCGCACCGCCGCCGGCAAAACCCCGTTGACACGCTCAATGCTGCCGTCCAGCGACAGCGCCCCCATAAAGATATAGCCCTTGAGCCGCGCCGGGTCAACCAGCCCCATCGCGCCCATCAGCCCCATCGCTATCGGCAAATCGAAATGTGCGCCTTCTTTCAATAAATCCACCGGCTTGAGGTTCACCGTAATATGCTCGCGCGGAAACTCCACCCCCAGCACCGCCAGAACCGCACGCACGCGCTCTTTGCTTTCGTTGATGGCCTTGTCCGGCAGCCCGACGATGACAAACCCGGGCATCCCCGCGCCGAGGCTGACCTGCACCTCCACGCGCTTCGCTTCAATCCCGTCAAACGCCGCTGTCTTCAGGCTGCAAATCATCTCCCGTTCCTCGCTGCCATCCCGCCTTTACTCCGGCTCATCATCGCCCGTTCTCCGTCTCACCGCCGCAACACAACTCCGTTTTATCACCAGCGCCATAACACACCTGCCGTCGTTAAACCTTACCGCCACGGCGCCGCCTTACCACCGCGGCACCACCTCGCCGCCGCCGCGCCACCGCCGCGTCGGGTAGGTATTTTTGCGCAGAAAATCATAATTCGCCGAAACCTGCGGGATATCCGTTACCAGCACATACCCCGCCGCCCGGAAATTCTCCGCGCACTGCACGGCGCTTTCGCCCGGCAGGTCATAACACAAAATCTGCGTCCGCGTTACCGGATGAATCAGCAGAATTCCCTCTGCGCTCTGCGTGGCGGAAATGTCGCCGTAATAGGTCGGCATCGGCTGCGCGCAGGGCTGGTACGGCAGCATTGCTTCATCCGAACATTTGCGGTTGTTGGGACAGACTTTTACCCCGTTCAGCCCGACTTCCGGCTGTTCGCGCAGGGTACAAATTTCGGTTGCTTCTTTGTCCGACCACAGCCGCGTGCCGAGAAAACCGCCGCTGTCCGCGCGCTGGCACGGCAGCGCCGAAAGTTCTTCTTCTTCCGTCAGCACCGGATAAGTCCGCTCGTACGGATAGGTACACCCCGCCGCCGACAACACAGCCGCAAACAGCGCAATCATCCCCGTTTTCCGCGCTGCGCCGGCCGCCTGCACCATACTTGTTATCGTGTTTCGTACCATACCGGCCGCCTGCGCCGTACTTGTCATCGTGTTTCGTACCGTACCGGCCGTCCGCTCTGTACCTGTCATCGTGTTTCGTACCGTACCGGCCGCCTGCTCTGTACCTGTCATCATTTTCCGCACCTTCCGTGCGCCCCTGTTCTCTTCGCCTGTAAGCATCGTCAAAGCTTTCAAAATAAACTTATTTAAGGCGATTTTACCGGCCGTCCCGCCAAAATGCACGCAAAATATCAGGTTATAAACAAAAAATGCGCCCTCGCCGCACCGCCAGCCCCGGCACACCCGCCGATAACCGTACCGGCAGCACCGCCTTTCATCTACCGGTGGAACAGCCGCTCCAGATCCGCCACCTCCAGCCGCACATACGTCGGCCGCCCGTGGTTGCACTGCGCCGAATGCGGCGTCCGCTCCATCTCGCGCAACAGGTGGTTCATCTCGGCGATATTCAGCCGTCGCCCCGCACGCACCGACCCGTGGCACGCCATCGTCGCCGCGATATGGTTGATTTTGTCTTCCACCACCGTCGTTGCGCCCCATTCCGCCATTTCGTCGGCCAAATCCGCAACCATTTTTTTGATTGCCGCGTCCTTCAGCAGTGCCGGTACTTCCCGCACCATTACCCCGGTGCCGAAATCCTCAAGCACCAGCCCGAGTTTCGCCAAACTCTCAAATTCGCCCGCGAGCGCCGCTTTCTGCGTCAGCGACAAATCCACCACCTCCGGCAGCAGCAGCAATTGCGACGGCAGCCTCTCCCCTGCCGCCATCGCCGCCTTGAGCCGCTCCAGCACAATCCGCTCGTGTGCCGCATGCTGGTCAACCAGAATCAGCGCATCTTCCGCCTGCGCCAAGATATAGGTATCGTGAAACTGCGCCTTGGCCACGCCCAAGGGTCCCGCCTCGTCTTCCGCGCCTGCTGCCGGCTCTTCCACCCGCACCGAAAACTTGCGCTCCAGCTCCGGCAAAACCCCGCTGCCGCGTCCGCCGCCCGCGCTCCCCGGCCGCCCCTGAAAAGCCGTAAACCGCCGGTCAGCCCCGTACGCCGTCCCTGCGTCAATCCCGGTGCCCATACCTGCGCCATAATACCCGCCGTTCACACCGCCGCGGCCTGTAGCAAAGCCTGCGTCCGTGCCAAAGCCCGCGTCCTTGCCACAATCGCGGCCGCTGCCCGCATCCGTATATTCCGGCTCCCGCAACACGCCGCCCGCCGCAACATCTGCCGCAAAACTCTCCGTTCCTCCGCAGGCACCGTTCAGCCCTCCGACAGGAACCGCCGCCGCCCCTGCCGCCAGCCCTTCCTGCCCCGGTACAAAATCATCGGTCAGCGCCGCCAAATCAACCTTATCCGCGCTCCTCTTGTCCCCCGCCAGCAGCGCGCTCCGCACCGCCCCCACCAGCAGCGACCGCACACCCTGCTGGTCAAAAAAGCGCACCTCCGCTTTCGCCGGATGCACATTGACGTCCACATACATCGGCTCCACTTCCAGAAACAGCGCACACGCCGGATAGCGCGAATTCTCCAGCACGCCCGCATACGCCCCCTTCAGCGCGCCCAAAAGCAGCTTGTCCCTGACCGGGCGGTTGTTGACAAACAGATATTGCGACAGCGTGTTGGCTTTGTTATACGTCGGCAGGCTGACGAGCCCCGACAGTTTCATCCCGTCGCGCTCGCCTTTGACCTCCAGCGCATTCTCCGAAAACTCGCGCCCCATGACTTCCGCCGCCCGCCGGAGCCTTGCGTCAAAAAAATCCCCGTTCGCCGCCGGCAGCGCAATCTTCTTCTTTTCGTCAACGTAAAGGTAAAACGCCACTTCGGGGTTCGCCAGCGCAATGCGGCTGATAATGTCCGCGCACGCCCCCGCCTCGGCGCTGTCCGCTTTCAGGAACTTCAGCCGCGCCGGCGTCGCAAAAAACAAATCCCGCACCTCAATCCGCGTCCCCCTGGCGCGCGAACACGGCCGCACCTCGCCCTTCGCCCCGCCTTTGATTTCCAGCTCCCAGCCGTTTTCCGCGCTTTCCTGCCGCGTCGTGATTTTCATCTTCGCCACCGAGGCAATCGACGGAAGTGCCTCGCCGCGAAACCCCAGAAACTGCACATTGAACAAATCGTCCGACGGCAGCTTGGACGTCGCGTGCCGTTCCACCGCCAGCGCCAGGTCTTCCGCATCCATGCCTTTGCCGTTGTCCTCAACCGCAATCAGCGTCTTGCCCCCGGCCTTGAGCGTTACCTCAATCCGCGTCGCCCCCGCGTCCAGCGCGTTCTCCACCAGCTCCTTGACCGCCGACGCCGGGCGTTCGATAACCTCGCCCGCCGCAATCTGGTTGACTAAATTGGATGGCAAAACCCGGATAGACATAGTACGCGTTCCTTTCTTCAACAACTTCGGCAGCCCCGGTCGTACCGCACCATTCCCGGCCGTACTCAGCCCGTACCCCGGTCGTACCGCACCTATACCCGGCCGTACCCGGCCCATACCCGGTCGTACCGCACCCATACCCGGCCGTACTCAGCCCGTGCCCGGCGCTTCCATCGGCTGCCTGCTTAACTTAAGGGCAGTATAGCGTGCCCCGCCCCAACGCCGCAATATGTTTTTGAGATGTCCACAACCCGCCGCGCCTCATCACCTCCCGCGCCCCTCCGCCTGCTCCCCAGACCCCGTAAAAAGTAGTGACAAACAGACAAAAAATACGCTGCATGCCGCATCAGCAAATTAAAAATTCTGAATAATGCAGATAATGCAGACCATGACATTTGACAAGAAATTACGCCCCGGCTGTAAAACACAAAAAAACAGAAGCGCCCGCAAGACGCTCCTGTTTTTTTATAGCCTGCTCCCGTCATCCGGTACGCTGTTTCTATGCCGCTTTTTCGGCACCAGCTCCGGCTTCTGCCCGCAAGGCCCGTACCTTTTCAATCAGGGCGCTCGTTGACCCGTCATGTCTCGCCGCCGCGCACTGAGACGCTGCCCCGCATTGACCGGCTGCCGCAGTCCCGTTCCGAGCCGCTCCCGCGCCGCCGTTTTGCGCCGCGCTGCCCTCAAGCTCCGGCAAAATCTTCAACGCCAGCTGCTTGCCAAGCTCGACACCCCACTGGTCAAACGAATCAATCTCCCAAATCACGCCCTGCGTATAAACCTTATGCTCATACATCGCAATCAGCATGCCGAGCGCATACGGCGTAATCTTCTTCAGCAGGAACATATTGGACGGGCGGTTGCCGTCAAAGCTCTTGTTGAGCTTGAGTTTCTCAATCGCCGCTTCGTCCTTGCCCGCAGCGCGCAGTTCCGCCGCCGCCTCGTCGGGCGTCTTGCCTTTCATCAGTGCCTCCGCCTGCGCCAAAACGTTGGCGAGCAGAATTTCGTGATGCTTGCCGATTTCGTTGTGCGACACCGCCGGAATGATAAAGTCTACCGGCACCGGCTCGGTTCCCTGGTGCAGAAGCTGGAAGAACGAATGCTGCACGTCGGTTCCCGCCCCGCCGAACAGCGCCGGCCCCGTCGCGTAATCGGTAATTTTGCGGTTGTCGAGCCGCACCGACTTGCCGTTGCTCTCCATGTCGAGCTGTTGCAGATACGCCGGCAGGAACTTCAAATACTGGTCATACGGAATCACCGCATACCGGTGGATATTGTAATAGTCATTGTACCAAATCCCCAGCAGCGCCATAATCACCGGAATATTCTGCTCCAGCGGCGCGGTACGGAAATGGTTGTCCATCGCCTCGGCGCCGCGCAAAAGCTCATGAAAATTCTCGTATCCGACCGCAATCGCAATGGAAAGACCGATAGCCGACCACAGGGAGTAACGCCCGCCGACGAAATCCCAGAACTCAAACATATTGTTGACGTCAATGCCGAATTCCGCCACCGCCTTGGCGTTCGTCGAAAGCGCGACAAAGTGGTTGGCAACCGCCGCCTCGCCCAGCGCTTTGACCAGCCAGTCGCGGCAGGTGCGCGCGTTGGTCAGCGTTTCAATCGTCGTAAAGGTCTTGGACGCGACGATAAACAGCGTTTCCTCCGGGTTAATCTGCCCCAAAACTTCCGCACACGCCGTGCCGTCAATGTTGGAGATAAAATAGCAGTTGATGTCTTTCGCCCAGTATTTCTTGAGCGCCGCCGTTACCATATACGGCCCCAGATCCGACCCTCCGATGCCGATGTTGACGATGTTGGTGAGCTTTTTGCCCGTTGCGCCCTTAAACGCCCCGCTGCGCACCGCGTCCGAAAATTCTTTCATCTTCGCCTGCACGCGCAGGATTTCCGGCATAACGTCAACGCCGTCGACCGTTACCGGCCTGCCCGAAAAATTGCGCAGCGCCGTATGCAGCACCGCCCGGTTTTCGGTAACGTTGATTTTCTTGCCCGTAAACATATCCTCAATCCGGTCTTTTAAATTATGCTCGCGCGCCAGATTAAACAGCGCCTCCAGCACGCCGGCGTCAAAACGGTTCTTGGAATAGTCGTAGGTCAGATCCCCGAGCGTCAGGGTATATTTTTGCGCCCGCTCGCCGTCCGCGGCAAACAGGTCATTCATTTCGGTTCCGGCAAAACGCTTGTACTCGGTGAGCAGCGCCGCCACGGCATCAGATACTGCCATAATGTAGCCTCCTAAAAATCAAGTATGTCATCGCTCCGGCTCCAGCGCCCGTGAACGTTTCGCCCACTGCAGCGCCGCCGCCCGTGCCCCGTTGCCCTCGCTCCGTATGCACCGCCGCAGCCGCCCGCGCCGCCGGCCATCGCGTTAATGCCCGGAATATACGCCCCCGCCCGCCGCCTGTCAAGCTTTTCACCGCATTTTTCCCACATTTCCGCTGCCGCCCGCCCGCAACGGGCCGCCCCGACCGCCAACGAGCCGCACCGCCCGCCAACGAGCCACACCGCCGCCCGCACCATATCCACCGCCCGCACCATATCCGCCGCCCGCACCATATCGCCCGCCAGTGCCACATCAAAAGTGCCCGCCAACCCGGCCGGCAGTTTCCCGACCGCAAAAACGCCGTGCCCGCCCCCTCCCGAAACACGGCGTTAAACACAATCCTGCACAACGTCAGAAATTGATTTTCAGCCCGGCAAGCCCGTTCCAGCCTGTACGCCCGCCGTCCCGGCGCATCACCTCGGCAAAGAGCGAAGCGTCGCCGTTGCTGCTCTCAAAACCCAGGCCGTATTCGGCATAAGGCTCAATTTCCATATCCGGAAGGTGAACGCCGTTCGCGGTAACGTGCTGGAGTCCTGTTCCGGTATAGACATACCGCCCTTTGGCATAAACCTGCAGCTCGTCATTAAACGCCTTTTCAATCTTCAGCCCCGGCGCCAGCTCGTACATTGACAGTCCGTCAAACGCGACTTCCGCATTTTTGCCGGTCGTATAATCTTCGGCATCGGCATAAGTGTATGTGGCATAGAAGTTCGGCTGCACCGTCCACCCATTGCCCAAGACGCAATTATATCCGAATTTGGCGCCGATACCGCCGAGCCAGGCGTCAAACTTGCCGTTCTTGTCAAAATCATTGGCTTTTTTGCGGGCATATCCGGCATTCGCGGTAATTCCCCAAAAGGCGCTGCCTTTATAGAAATTCGCCCCGGCTCCCAGATACCAGGCATTCTGTTCAATCTTTCCGGCGGCAAACTCGGCCTCGCCGTCTGCATATGCCCCGTATGCCGAATAAACCGCCGCCACGCCGTTGCCGTATGTTTTGACGCGGCTGTCCGCACCGGCTATCACGCCGTTAAACCGCGCGTCCGCGCCGTGATAATTCTTAAACTCCAAATCGTCAGACGAGGCAAACGGCTTGACCCACGCGCCGCCTCCGGCCTCTGCCGCGCCCTTGCGAAACGCCGTCCGGTCTGCGTCTGCAAGCACCCGGCTGTAAATTTCATCGTTCAGCACGCCGATAGACGCAACAACCGCCATGCCGGATTCCAAAACTTCCGGATTGAATTTGTCTTTCCGTTCCCGCCGCGTAAACGTAAATTCTCCGTTCTCGGGCAGATATTCGACGTCATAATTGTAAACCGGACCGGCGCTCTCGGCAATTTGCGAAGCCACCTGTCCCGCCAAAATATTGTTATCGGCAAACATAACGTGCGTCGTTTCCGCCTCGCCGTCCGACAAAACGTCCAGCGACTTGACCTCCACCAGCGCCAAATCGCCCGAAACCTCTTCGGCGCTCATCTCGCCCATTTTCACGTTTTCCAAATCCGCATTCACATTGTAAATATCCAGCTTGCCTCCGTTCAGAGCCAGATTTTTCAACTGCAGCCGCTCAAACCCCAGCGACTGAATATTCACCAAACCGCCATTCATGGCAAGCGAGTTCGTTCCGTTGCCGATAAGGTTTCCGCCGGCAATATTGGTAACAGCTGTATCAGCAATACCTGTCAAACCGTTTCCTTTGGCAATTCCGCTGACAATCTCTGCGTTTTTAATCTCCCCGTTTAAGGTAATTTCCCCGTTGTCATCACCGGACAGAACCAGCGTCCAGCCGTCTTCGCTGCCCGTAAAGCCGTCGTCAGACACAATATTGCCGCCGTTAAGGGTTTCCAGCGTCAGCGTCTGCCCGGCCATGACATACGCCGCGTTGCTTTCGCCGTTAGCCGTATTGCCCGAGAACGCCGCCGTATCGCCGTCCGCCCGGATGGTCATTCCTGCGCGCACATACAAGGCTCCGCCGTAACCGGCCGCCGTATTGTCTGTAAACGACGAGTTGGTTACCACCAGCCCCTCCGTCCGGTTATATATCGCGCCGCCGGAATTGGCTTCGTTGCCCTCAAAAACGCTGTTTGCGATATTGCCGCCGCCGTTGCTGTATATGGCGCCGCCCTGCGCGGCCCGGTTAGCCCTGAAAACGCTGTCCGCAATTTCTCCGGTACCATAGCTGGCGACCGCCCCGCCGTAGCTGCTTGCATTGCCGGCAAACTCGCTTGAGCGGATATCCATCGTTCCGCTGTTATAAATGGCGCCGCCCATATAGCCGCTCTCCAGCCCGTTATAATAGAACCCGGCGCCCGCAACCGCTCCGACCTCGCCGTCATTAAAAATCGCGCTGCCGTATTTGGCGTTGTTGCCGCTGAAAATGCCGGTAATTTTTTCTATCGTGCCGATGTTTCCGATTGCGTCTTTCCCGTTAAACAACGCGCCGCCGTATGGTGTCGCCGTATTGCCGGCATAAAAGCCGCCCATCGTCCCGATTTCGCCCATATTAAACACCGCGCCGCCATAATATTCTGCCGTGTTGCCGATAAAATCCCCCTCAAACACGGTGATGACGCCGGCATTATACAGCGCCGCGCCCCAAGACCCTTCGTTTTTAAGAAAGTCGGCATTGAGCCTTGTTATCAATCCCGCATTATGCACGCCGGCGCCGCCGTATCCGACCTGGTTGCCGACAAAAGCGCTGTCCGCAACCTCAAGCATTCCCTTGTTTGACAACACGCCCGTGGAGGCAACACCGCTCCCAAGCAGCCGTTCAAATCCGCCTGCGGAAACCGCATATTTCTTTTGGCCGTCCGTATCCGTAAATTCGGCATAAATGCTGCCGTCCGCCGGTGCGGTATCGCTGACCGTATATTTTCCGCCGACATTTGCCGCGCTGAGCGTTTTGCCTTTGGCGATAGAAAGGCTGTCTAAATCATTATTGCCTGTAAGCGAATGCCCGTTGCCGTCAAGCGCCATATTCTCCGCCGTTTGTGTTCCGATGCCGGAGGCCAGCACAATATCCTGCGTCAGCGCAATCTCGTTTTCTCCGCCCGCCAGCGCCGCGGCAAACTCCGCACCGCTGCTAACCTCTGCCGCCCGCGCCGCACATACCGGCAAACCGGCCGCAACCATTAATGCCAAACCAATCTTTCTGCTCATGCGATTTTCCTTCCTTAAGTTCCTGTTGCGTATATTAAACGACCGTTTAATTTCAGCGGTTTCATCATCTGCTTCTTTGAGGAAAATCAAGAGTTTTAATCCCAAAAAAGATAGACGGTGGTTGAGGATTTTAAACGGTCGTTTTAATTCAGCAGTTTTCTTCCCCGGTTAATTTTTTAACTGTTTATATTTTAAAGAAAAAATTGACAAATAACATATCCTAAAGTATATGAAAAAAAACGACCAAATAAATTCCGCAACCGCATTTTCCCCGCCCGCACCATTCCCCGCGCTACTCCCCCCGCGCCGTATCGCCCTCTCATCTCCCCTTCGCCCGCAACACACCCCCTCTGTTGCCGCGCCATATCTTCCCCCGCCCTTCCCGCTCCTCCCATTCCCAACCCCTTGCTCCGGCAAACTTCCCCCCGCGCCTCCCATTCCCAGCTCCTTGCTCCGGCAAACTTCCCCCGCCCCTCCGTCCGAACCGCGCGTTAACCCGGCATTAACCCTCTCCGTGCTATCATGACGGCAAATCTGTTTTTTGAAAGGATGACAAAAATGGCAAAACCCGTTAAAAAGAAACCCGCTGCCCCCAAGGCACCCAAAGCAGTATTGAAAAAAGCGCCGAAAAAAGCCCCCGCGCACCCTGCCCCAATTCCGGCGGCAGCCCACTCACACGCCGCAACCTCGATTTCGGCGGCGGAAACCGCGGCCGAAAGCGAGACTTTAGCAGCAGCCCAGCTGCCCCCCGAAGGCTTGTCCGACGCGCTTTCCCCGGCTGCCGGCAATGCCGCGCCCGTCCCGGCGTCCAGAGCCCCGGTGCGCGAAAAAATCAAAAAGCTTCCCGCCGCAGCCAAAGCCGCGCCGAAAAAAATCGTCGAACGCACGTTGGAGGCAACGCTGAAAACCGTGGAAAAAGCCGCCGAGACCGAAGCGCAGAAAGCTGCCAGAAAAGCCCTCAAAGCAACGGCAAAAGCGCGTAAGGCGCTAAAAGCGATGACCAAGGCCAAAAAGGCTGCCCGCCGGGCGGAAGCGGAAGCCGCCGCGCTTAACGGCGCATTCCCGAAAACTGCAAATGCAGCCCCCGCTGCGGATGCCGCCACAGCTCCCGCCGATACAATGTCTGCCCGTGTCAAAAAGCTGCCCGTCGGCGCCAAAGCCGCCGCAGCCGGCATCAGGCAGGCCACCACTACCGCCGCCAAAAAGGCCGCCCGCGAAATCAAACAGAAACTGAAACAGATTCTCCACTCCGCGGAAGAAGAAGTCTTCTATTACGAACGTCGCCAGATAATCCTGCTTACGGTGGTTTACGCCGCCATTGCCTGCCTGGTTTGGGTTCTGACCCGCTGTATGCTTTGTGCCGGACTGTTCACAAGCTGGGCGCTGGTCGTCTTTATGACTGTAGTCATGGCGCTGTCGCTCGCGGCTCTCGCCTCGGTCGTCTTCGTGCTGATATTCCCGCAGAAGCTGGCCGTCGTAACCAACGAAGGGATAAAAATCGACCACAACGCTTTCCTGAAATGGAGCGACGTCGCGCTGGCCGAAGAAAAATATACCGGCTGGCTGACCCGCCGCCCGATAATCGCCCTGCATCTCGTTCCCGGCGCCGAATACCGCCTGACGTTTATGCAGCACCTGTGCCGGCATAACGTGTTCACGCCGTTTTCCATCCCGCTTTACGCGATGGTTCCGGAAGACGCCGCCAAAATCCGTACGCTCGTTAAACGCTACGCGGAATATAAGGACAGCCGGGACTAGCCTTGACCGCGCTTAATCCCCGCCTTTCCGCCGCCGATGCGGCAATGCCGGAACGCCCTCGCGCCCCGGCATTTTTTATGCGCGGCAAATACCGCTTCCCGCCGCACGCCGCTATACCCGTGCCGCTGGCACCGCTCACAACCTCTCCGCCACAAAAAAGACAAAAAGGACAAAAAAAGCTTGCATTTAGCAAAACTTTGCGATATACCTTTTCCATAAAGAAAACAATTATGTCGAACAATTAATCTAAAATTTTTATGAAAAGAATAGCATTAGGCGTCTTCTCTCAAGAAAACGCAACAGAAAACATGTTGGAATATGTCAGACGCAATCATGAGCTTGAAGCTATGGAGCAATGGCGGATACTCAAGCGCCCCGGCGCAAAGAAAATCCTCCTCGAATATGTCAGGCACGGCGGCTTGCTCTGCTACGGCGTCGAGTACATCATCTTTCGCCTCTGGCCCAAATCCGACACGGCGGAAATTATGCTGGAATACGCCAAAAACGGCATACTGCCCGACGTAAAGTTTCTCCCCCGGCTGTTTAAGCTGCCTGACGCAAAAGAGATTTTTCTTGAATTCGTCAAACACAACCCGGACGGCCTCCGGGAAAAAGTCCAGCTCCAAATCCTCAACCGGCCTTACGCTGACGAGATAATGCTGGAATCCGTCAAACGCGGCGGATGGCTCTGCTATGATGCCCAAGTCAGAATGTTCGACCAGCCCGATGCAGGGAAAATCTTCCTTGAATATGTCAGACACAGGCATGAACTCTGCTACGGCGCTCAAGTCAGAATCTTTAACTTGCCCGACGCGGGAAAAATTTTTCTGGAATATGTCAAGCTTGGAAAGCCTCTCTGCTTTGATATCCAGCTTCAGATTTTCCAGCTGCCCAATGCAGGGGACATCTTTCTTGAACACGCCAGACACGGATGGTCGTTTTATGACGAACCCCTGAACCGGCTCTTTAGGCTGCCCGGCAGGGAAAGATTATATTTATGTACGTCAGACAAAGAAAGATAGACGGCGTAAAAGAGATAGTCAGAGCTTTCAGACGGCGTGCGTAAGAAACGTCTTTAAACCGAAAAGCGGCTGTTCCTTTATGGAGCAACCGCTTTTTTTATGCCAGCAACACAGCACGGCCATGCGTCCTCCAGCCGCCGCCCCCGCCGCAGCCGTCGCCGCCCACACGCCCGTAGTACAGCCCTGCCCGTGGCGCCGCCATACCCGTGCGCTGCTCTAGTCGCCCTCTTCGCCCGTATCGCTGATACTGCCCGTATCGCTGATACTGCCCGTGTCGCTGACACTGCCCGTGTCGCTGACACTGCCCGTGGCGCCGGCATCGGCAATCCCTTTAACCACGCGTTCCAGCACGCCCTGCATTTTGGAAATCACGATGCCGTAGTTGGTAACCTTAACGCCCTGCCGTGCGCATTCGTTAATTCGCCGCCGCACTTCCGCGCGGTTCAGCATACAGCCGCCGCAGTGCACCACCAGCGCGTAATCTTCCAGATTATCGGGAAAATCCGCACCCTGCGTCCACTCGAACTTCAGTTCCCTGCCGGTATATTTCTTCATCCAGTTCGGAATTTTGACCCGCCCGATATCGTCGCAGGTAACATGGTGCGAACACCCTTCCGCAATCAGCACCCTGTCACCGTCTTTGAGCGTGTCAATCGCTGCCGCGCCTGCCAGCTGCGCCGCGAAATCGCCTTTATAGCGCGCAAACAGGGTCGAAAACGTCGTCAGCCTGATGTCTTCCGGCACCGCCGCCGCCACTTCCCTGACCGCCTGGCTGTCGGTAATGACCAGCGCCGGTTTTACCGCCAGCCCCCGCAGCATATCCGCAACTTCGCTTTCCTTAACCGTCAGCGCCATCGCTCCGGCATCCAGCACTTCGCGCAAAACCTGCACCTGCGGCAGTATCAGCCGCCCTTTCGGCGCCGCCAGGTCAATCGGCACCACCAGCATCACCAGGTCTTTCGGCTTAATCAGGTCCGCTGCCAGCGGCGGCTCGTGCGCCAGCGGTTCCAGCACCTCGGCCATGCGCCGTTTCAACGCGTCGATGCCCTCGCCGGTCTTTGCCGAAACTGCCACCCCGTCATAAAGCTGCATCACCGCCCGGTCAAATTTGCCAAGCTGCCGCTCGTCGCAGAAATTAAAAACCGGAATAAACGGAATGCGCTTCTCCGCCAGTTTGGAAAGCTGTGTTTCGTTTTCTTTCGTAAGGCCGTCCCTGCCGATAACCAACAGTACCATATCCGCGCGGCGCAGGATTTTCTTTGCCGCCTGCACGCGCTGCCGCCCGAGCTCGCCTTCGTCGTCCAGCCCCGCCGTGTCATAAAAGCTGACCGGCCCGACCGGTATCAGCTCATACGCTTTCGCCACCGCGTCGGTCGTCGTCCCCGGTTCGTCGGAAACAATCGACACCTCCTGCCCGACGATGCGGTTCAAAAGCGTCGACTTTCCCGCGTTGCGGTTGCCGATAATCGCCACCGTCAGCCGCATCCCCGCCGGTACGTTTGTATTCAGTTCTGTTCCCATAGTCGTCGTCCTTTCGTTAAAATTGTTTTCTCGCCGCCAGTTGCCTGCGCACCGTCATCTCCAGCCTCGGGAGCCTGTGCACTGTCATCTCCGGCCCCGGGAGCCTTCCGGGCCGTCCCAACTTCCGCATTTTTCATTCCCGCCAGCCGGCCAGCGCCTTGTCAAAATCCACCCGGTCCAGCCGCTCCGGCAGCACCATGCCGTTCTTATGCCGGTCTGTAAACAGGACTGTGAGCGGCGCATAAAACTTCCCGTATGTGGCAAACCACGGCCAGGCCGTCCCCGGAACATTCATTTCCCCGGCGTTAATCCGCACCACGCGCAGCCCCGCCTTCTGCAGCTCCCGTAACGCCAGACGGTTATATACCGACAGCGGCGAATACGGCGCTTCAATGCTCACCAGTACCGGCACCGCCGCGCTGCCCTTCTCAGCCACACCGACGTCCGTCCCGCTGTTCTCAGCCATGCCGATGCCTGTCCCGCCCTTCTCAGCCATACCGATATCCGTCCCGCTGTTCTCAGCCATATCGACGTCCGTCTCGCTGTTCTCAGCCACACCGATGCCCGTTCCGGTACCTGCCCCCGCTCCGGCCAGCGCCAATCCGCCTGCCGCCAGCAGATACCACACGGCCACCGCAAACAGCCAATGCCGCTGCACCCGGTTAAACAGCTCCAAGCTTCTCTTTTCCGAACGCGTATGCTTAATTGTTTCTGCCACTGCCTGCGGAAAAGCATACCACAACACAAACAGCAGTACCAGCCCGACCGCCAGCCCCAGCGCCGCCGCGCCGCCGAAACAACCGGCCGTCAGCCAAAGCAGCCCCGCCGCGTATACGCCGGTATAAAAAGCGTTAAACCGCCGCAGCACCGGCACCCGCAGCCATGCCGCAGCTCTCTGCCCCCGCAGCTCCGCCGCTGTCAGCACTGCCAGCGGCAGCACCGTAATTCCAAGCCAGATGCCCCCCAGCCCCGCCGTCAGCTCCGCCCATGCCGGCGCCAGCCAGACACCGCCCGCCGCCTGTACCAAACTTCCCGCCGTGCCTCTCAAAAATTCCGTACCAGCGGCAAAACTCCCCTCCGCCGCGCCGCTCCATATTTCCGCGCCGCCCGCAAACAGCCCGCTCAGCGCTTCCGCTTTCAGCACCGTCGGAAACGCCGCCGCCAGCAACACCGTAAACAGCCCGGCCAGCCAGCCGCGCCTGAATATTTTTTTCAACGGACGGAACAAAGCAAAATCCATATATCCGAGCGCTTCCGCCCACAGCGGCAAAATCACCGCCGCCGCTCCCGCCGCCAGCCACGGGTTATAATACAGCGCGCCGAAATATGCCCCCCGGTATCCGATGCCCAGCAGTGCCAGTCCCAGCGCTGCCCCCGCCGCATACCGGCAGAAAATCCGCCGCCGTTCCGCCCTCTCCCGCAGCTGCCTTGCCAACCGCAGGAACAAGCCGAAAATTCCCGGCATCAGGTTCAGCAGCAGCCCGTAGGCAAACAAAGTGCCCCCTGTTGCCCGTGCCGCTGGCACTGCCCGGGGTACGACCGTCATTTCAGTAACCGTCCCCGGCGCCTTACGCCCCCGGATACCTTCTCCCGCCGCTGTCTCCATTGCTCGTGGTGCGACCACTGCCACTGTTGCCTGTGCCGCTGGCACCGCTGCCACTGTCATAACCGTCCGCAGCACCTCGCTGTCATCAAACGACGCGCTGAGCGCAACCTCCTGCAACGGCAGCTCCGTATCCCTCCCGATGCCGTCCGCAACGCTGCCGCCCGCAACAGCAGCCTCTGCCGCACCGTATTCCGCCTTTTCTCCCGCCCGTTTTCCTGCCCGCACGTCAAATGTAACGCGGGCATAGCCGTCGCCAAGCTCGTAACGGGGATTGACAAAATTCGTCCCGGCCGCGTCTTCCGCCATTGCCGCCATATTGCTCACCCTGCGCGACAGGGCAAACGTCGCCGTCAGCGTTCCCTTTTCCCGGTCATAAACCAGCTTCTCCGCCCGCGCGTGCCGGCTCTCTGCCGGCGGCAGATGCGCAAACCCCTGCGTAACGTAGTTGTAATGTATGGAATCTTCCGCTTTGTCCGAAGCCCGGAGCGTCAGCCCGTGATGCGTCGCCGCCGCCTGACAGGTTCCGTCCGCCGTGCAGAGTTTGAAATGCAAATCCCCGGCAATATGCATCGCCTTCCCCGTATCCGCCCGCGTAAACTCCAGCGGAAAACGGATATGCCCGGTAAGCACGCGCCTGGCCTCCCCGCCCTTTTCCACGCCGTTCGCCAGCGGCGCATACATGCGGAAAGATTTGATGTTGCGGCTGCCCATATTGCCCGTGCCGCCGGTACTGCCCATATTGCCCGTACCACTGATACCGCCCGTGGCGCTGCCACCGCTGCCGCCGTCCTCGCGCAGCACAAAAGCCGCCCGGTTTTCCGGATTAAGCAAATCGCCGCTGACATACATCCCGTCCGGCACATAGATTTCCGCCACGCCGCGGATGATTTCCTTATCGCCCGGACGCACCGTATCCAGCAGCAGCCTCGCCTTAACGCCGCCGCCGGCTTCCACCGGCTTTTCGCCCGCACCGTCGCTGTATGAAGGCATCTTCCGCAGCGCGCGCCAGAACCCGCCGAAATCCAGCTCCAGCAGTGCCAGCACCATTTCGTCGGTATTCAGGTCTTCCGGCGAGATATAGTTCTTGTCGCGCCGCCGCACCGGCTCGCCCAATGCGCCGGGATCATATTCCAGATACTTGTACGGACGGTACCGCACCTGATATTCCCCCGCCGCCGACTGCTTGCGCAGGTCTGTCTCTTCCGGCGCAAATTCTCCGTCCTCTGCCACAATCGGCGCGTCTTTCGGCAAAATGCCCGCCGCCTTGATATTATGTTTCAACCGTGCCACCGCATAGTCGTATTTGCGCTTCCAGCTGACGAAAAAGCGGATTCCGCTTTCCAGCGTTTTCAGCGTTCCTTCGCCCGCCGTCGGATATACCCGACTCAAAAACCCGGTTAAATCGCCGTCAAGCGCCTCCCCTGCAAAAACCTTGTCGACAATAAACGGCAGCAGCGCCAGTTTGGCCAGTTCGTTGTCGCTCCGGATAATCGGCTCCGGCGTTTCGCCCTCACTGCCCGTATCGCCGCCGCCCATTTCGCCGCCGCCCATTTCGCCGCTGCTTGCCGCCGCGGTCAGGTCGCGCACCCGGTAGACAATGCTCTCGCCGCCGACCGCAGCAGCCGTCCCCGCCGACACCGCCGCACCGCCGTTTTCCGGCGCTGCCGTATCTCCCGCCGTCGCCCCGGCAGCCCAGGCTGCCCCGTACATCAGCTTGAAAACCAGCGCCGCGCACCCTATATAACAAACAAACCTTTTCATAAAATTTTACTGTTGATTTAAAAACAATATTAAGCTATGAAAAGATATTATATCAGACCAGCCAAAAAGCAACAAACTTTTTTACGAAAGACACATATTACGATGAAGGACAGAAAGAGACGGTTTGAAATACTGGAAGAATTGGACGATTTTGATGAATCTTTTATGTTTGAGGAATGGGGGCAGCGGCCGGCACCGAAATCCAAATCCCGCCGCAAAGCACCCGCAGCCGAAAACCGCCGCCGCGGAAGTTTTGGCGGGCAACGCACTGCCGACGGCTCCCGCCTGAGCGCAAAAAACAACGGAACCGGTACCAACAGCCCCCGTCCGAACGCCAGGAGCAACAACGCCGGTACCAACAACTCCCGCCTGAGCGCCAGGAGCAACAACGCCGGCACCAACAACCCCCGCCTGAGCGGCAGGAGCAACAATGCCGGCACCCAAAACCGTTTTGCCGCCAAATCCGGCGGACAACGCGTCGCCGACGACAGCACCCTGACCGGCAAATGCCTCGTTTACATCGGCTCCGGCAAGAACGACCTGTATAAAGAGTCGGTTATCTATATTACTGACAGTTCGCCCGAAAGCGTCAAAGGAATAATGATAAACAAGCTCCTCTTCGGCTCGGCTGTTGTTGAATGCCGCAACCATGAAGACGGCGGCGAAAAAGACGTGCGCGGCGTTTACGAAGACCTCTATCAGGGCGGTCCGGTCAACCCCGCCAACGGCTTTGTGCTGTTTCCAAGCGACGGGTATTTTTACAGCGACCCGCACGCCCGCGTTCAGGGCGAAATCGCGATTTCCAGTTCGTTCGGCGTCCTTCAGGATATCCTCGACGGCGAAGGCCCCGACAAAAAGATTATCGCCATGGGGCATTGCGTCTGGAAACGCGGCGAGTTGGAATGGGAGATTTTCAACAACGAATGGCTGATTGTCCCCGGCGACCCCAAGCTGATTTTCGACACCCGTTTTGAAGACCGTTGGGAACAGGCGAAAAAGGCCAGCGGCATCAACCTCGGCGGCTATATCCCGCATATCGGGCTGGCGTAACGGCTCAAGCTCCGCGAATTAGTTGCTGCGGATTAGTTTTTTCTTATCGGGCTGGCGTAATAAAACGCCGGCTTTTTTTATTCCCGCCGGCGCGTCCTCGTCAGCCCATATCCGGACTTGCTTTAATATCCGTATGTCTGGTAATTGTTGTAATACCCGCGCGGCGCCTGATGATAGCGGTTGCGGTACGGAACCTGTCGCGGCGCCGTCTCCTGCATACGGTACGGAACCTGTCGCGGCGCTGTCTCCTGCGTACGGTACGGAACCTGCCGCGGCGCCACCCTCTGCTGCGGCATGGTTCTCCGCCCCGCTGCCTCAAGCCCCGGAAAATCCGGAATGCCGCCGTTGCCGTATTTATAAAAGTTCAGCATCTCGCGTTTGTTGATATTTCCGGCGTCAATCGTCGCTTCCGGCACGCCCCACAAAATGGAAATCGGCCAAAACAACAGATTAACCATACCATAAACCCAATGCGAAGAGTCGGCGGCATTTCCGCTCGCCAGATAAAAATTGCCGCCGCCCGGGAGCACGTTAAGCAGCCCCGCCGCCAGCGGACTTGCCGGCTGCTGCCAGCCGCCGGGCGCGCGGTCAACCGTTATCCCGCGGTATTCCAAAGCCGAAAGTTCCTGTTTTTCCTGAAAAGTGAGAGAAGTGCAGCTGCCCAAACATATCCCCGCAGCCGCCAAAGCAAAAATAATTCTGTTCATATCCAGCGTCCATATTCATTTAGCCCATAATAAAAACGGCCGCTTCACAAAGAAGTGGCCGGGGTATTAGCAAGCATACCAACAGAAATGCTGTCCCTTATTCGGCTGACCATAACTGGCCGGCCTTATTCGAAACTACCCCGGCCATAACAAACATGACGCATACAGGAATCTAACTTGCCAAAAGAACCTGTATTGGGGATTTATAACTACGGTGCACAGAAAATTCAACCGTTCCGCCGAATCTTTCGCACCAAGACCTTGCCGTGCCATAGCGCGCGCAGGGTTATGTGTTATATCTCGGTGCTATCCATGCACCGCTGTTGGTAGAGGGCTGCTAAACCCCCGCCGGCGGTATCCCGCCTGCTAGATGTCGCCAAAGCGGCACCTGTATCTTTTTTACTATATTATTTTTTAGATTGCAAGCTTTTTTTATTCCGCCGGCACTTGCCCACCGCCCCCTCTCCTTAAAAAAACATTGACAAAAAGACAAACCCCGCCTATGCTCGCGCCAATTCCTGTATTATAATCTCAATTATTAACGCTAATTTTTTTTAATTTATGAATTTGCCAACTATTCAGATTCCGTATTACTTTACGGATCAGCGGCACAGCGGATACGCCGATGCCGTCATGGCGGGAAAAGTCAGCTCCGCCAATTTCGTTTTTGTTTCGGACGTGGAAGACATTGCGCCGATTTTGCCGGAAGAGCCGGACTTGCGTCTCGGTTCGCCCGAACATTTTCTCGGCGCGTTTATGGCTGCTCTGGCCAAGCCGGAAAATCTGAAAGCCCTCCCGCACATCATTGCCTTTTGGCAGGACAGGCGGCTGGCGCCTCTCTCGCTTCTGGCCGAGGCTTATTTGGGCGTCGGGCTGCAAAAATACGCCCGGGATGCCCAAGTGCCGCAACAGCGCACGCTGTACCGTCAGGCCGTTGCCAAACTCAAACGCGAGATAGCCAAAAACGCCTCTCCGGTAACGCCGCAGGCGCTGGAGCTTCTCTGCCTCTGGCCGGATATCGCCGCGCAAAAGCTGGGGCTCCTTGTCGAAGGCGCTGACTACAGCCCCGTGCTGGCCAAGCTCGGTTTCACCGGCACGGCGCGCAACATTGCCGCCTTTCTGCTGAAAAACGGTTTTGCCCGCAATCTCCGCGCGATTACCGGTTATCTGCTGCCTCTTCTTGAAACGCTGCAGGAAACCGCTGGAAAAGCGCCGCAGGGTACCGCCCATAACACGCTGCCGCCGGAAAAGCTCACCTTGGGCGCCACAGCCGAAATTGCGCTTGCCAACGGCGTTTCCGAACTGGTGCGCCGCCGGGAAAATCTCGACAGCTCCGATTACCGCGATTTGTCCCGGTGTCTGCACAGGATTCGCCCCGGAGTTGCCCTCAACATTTTCCTGAAGCTTATCGGCGCCGACTTGGTTACGGAAACCCGGCATGTCATGGAAATGCGGACAAACCGTGAAATCGTCGTTCATTCGCCCGACACGGTCTTCAGCGACATCCGCCGCCTGGCGGAAAAGCGGCAGGACCCGCAAATGAACCTCAAAATCGCCGCCGCGTTGTACGACGTTGCGCTGCCGCGGGAAAATTACGAACTGCCGCAGCTGGCCGCCGTCCTGCTTGCACAGCCGCAGAAACGCCCCGAAGGCTGGAACGCGCTGCTTGGCTTTGCCCGCCATGTCCTTCAGGATTGCAACGCGTCCAGTCAACAGCTGTATCGCTGCCTGTGTGCCGTTGCGCTGAACAGCGGTGAATTTGCCGATATGGTGGAAGTTGCCGAATTCAAACACTGGGCCGTGGAAAAAGCCGGTCTTTGGCGCTGCGGCTGGGATCCCGTACAAAACGTGTTCCGAAGCCGCGGCAGCTTCCGGGAAACGGACAGCACGGCGTTCGTCGTTTTTTATGCCGATTCGCCCCATTCTCTGGATTGGAAAAAATCGCTGCCCGCCCTGTTGCGCGACACGGATCTGAAACCGCAGGTCCGCCGGGAAGCGGTCGAAATCATCGCCGCCCGCCACTGCGGGGAAAAACCGGATTTTCTGCTGAAGGAAGATTTGGAAAAACTCGCCGAATGGGCGCCTGCCCTTCCCGAAGCCTGGCTCGAAACGCTGCCCTGACCGGCACCGTTTTTACCTGCTGCCCTGGCCGGCGCCGTTTTTACCTGCTGCCCCGCTATCGCGCCAGCCCTCGCACCCGGCTGTTTCCACAGCCCCGGCACGCTTCTTTTTCCTGCCCCTCGCCGGGCAGGATTTTTTTTATCCACCATGCAAAAAAACACTTGCATTTTCAAATTAACCTGATAAATATACTTCCGTTGCCGTTTTAGCTCAGTTGGTAGAGCAACGCATTCGTAATGCGTGGGTCGGTGGTTCAAGTCCACTAAACGGCACCAGATTAAAACCCTTGCAAGTCAAGGGTTTTAATGTTTTTAAATTCTTTCGGCATGAACAATATAAATTTCTTTCAAATCAGCCTCAAATAATTATTGACTTTAAACAAAAGTTCTATTATTTGTATATATGGTTAAAGTTAAGCACACCTCCCTCATGGTGTGCTCTTTTGTATACTGCCGCCAACGCTATGCCCCATTGCATTGTATCCCGCCGCCAACGCTGGCAAAACGGCCATTTCCGGATATATCCGCCCCTAATACTTCGCCTTGTACATTTCCAGACACTTCGCCATATCCAGAAACGTCTTCATGTGCCGGTGGCACGTTATCGGCTCGCGCGGCGCTTCGACGTAAACATATTCAGTCCTCGCGCAGCCGCAAAGTAACAGCATCAGCAGGCAAAGGGCTGTCCCAATCAAAACCGCCCTCTTTAGCCTGTGCGGCGCGCACCTTCTCCGCCGCTGCTGCTTTCTCAATCTCGCACAATCGCTTATCGGCGTCCAACGCCCTTTCATCTCGTTTCGCAATTTCCGCCTCCAAAAATGATGTTTTCCCCAACAGGGCACTCTTTTCGCCCTGCAATGCCGCAATCTCCCTGCCCCGCTCGATATACAGGCTTACCGTGATATACAGCGCCAGCAGCAGCCCCGCCACGGCGTATGTTAAAAATTTGGTCATATCCGCCTCCGTTTTTTTGTATCAATCCGTCCCTCTGCCGACGCTTCGGACTCCCTCTCCCGGTACCTGAGGCTGCCGTCCCGCCGGTGCAGCCTCAGCGTCCGACACGCCGCTTTAGGCTTTCGTCGCCGTCTTAAACTCGTATCTGCCCGCCTCATCGGTCGCCCCGGTTGCAAATCCGGTCAGGCTCAGCGACGACGCCATGCCGAACGTATCCGCGTACCAGTCGTTTGAAGACGTCGTCAGCTTATATATGCCCATGTTCCAATAAACCAGCGTCTCCGTCCGCTTTCTGTACCCGACCACCGCCGACGTCAAATCTTCCGAGAGCGCCAGACAATATGCCCCGTCATCGGCAATTACGCCCTCTGCCGGCACCGCAATGCCGATATTCAGATTGTCAAACGCCTTTGCCGCCGCGTCCCATTTAAAGGCATACACCGCCGTATGGCTGCCCGCCGTCAGAAGTTTCGTGTCGTTGTTGTACTGCACCGAGCACACCTGCCCCGTCAAAGCCTGCAAATCCGTCTGCAAATCGTCGGCCTCTTCCAGCGCATAATTTTCGCCGATTTTAAAAATCGCCAGTTCCGTCGGTTCATAATTGTTTTGCTTGGAGCCGCGGTTGCAGATGAAATAGTCCCCCGCCTCAAGCCCCGTCGCAAACATGACGGGATAATTGTCCTTAACAAGCGTGCTGTTTCCGGAGCCGATTTCCCGCGGCGTCCCGAAAAACTTGTCAAAATCATAAAATTTATAGTTTCCCTCCCCGTCGGCAGCAAACATTTTCCCGTCCAGCATCAATGCGGAATAAAGATAGCCGCTAAACCCCGTTAACGGAAATTCGCCGAGCGAATTCGCCAGCGTAAAGCTCCCGGCCGCGACCCACTTCAGCACGTTTCCGCTCCCCAGATACAGGCCGGCGTAATTCGTGTATGCGTCTTTCGTAACCGCCGAAGAATAAAGCCCCGTTGCATTGCCCGCATAGTTGGAAGCATACGCTATAACCTCCCCGCCGATAAAGCGGACAAAATTTCGCCCCGACGGCCCGGCGTTCAGGTCAGACGCCGTCCACGCCTTCGTTTCCGCATCGTAGGTAAACAGCTTGCGCCCCGTACCGCTCAGATTCACCACCCAGAAATTGTTGTCGGCGTCAAAAACCGGCGCATACTGCGTGCTGCTTCCGCCCGCATAATGCTGATACGCCGTATTCTCATCCAGATTATGCCTGTTCAGCCAGGCCTTCGTCCCTCTGACAATCGCCGTTCCCGTATTGTTGACCGCAAAAACCGTTTCGCCGCCGTCTCCGCCTTGCAAAACCAAAGCATTCGTTGTTCCTTTCATTTTTCCTCCGTAATATTCGTCATAAAAACCATAAATTCCAAGAGCCTGCCCCGCCGCCCCGTCCCATGTTCCCCGCGGCTCCGTTTCGCCTCCCGTCAGCTCCGTCCCATGTTCCCCGCGGCTCCGTTTCGCCTCCCGTCAGCTCCGTCCCATGTCTCCCGCCGGCTCCGTTCCACCCCGCTGCCGGCTCCGTCCCCCCGCTGCCGCGGCGTCAGGCCGTTATCGTCCGTTGCTCCTCCAGCGGTTTCCAATAGTCCGTCCAGCCGCCCGTGCCGCCGGAAGTTTTCGTCCGCAGAACCGCCTGCGCCAAATCCATGTCGCCGTTGAACGACGATGTGCCGTCATTGGAAAGCCAAAAAGGCTCTCCGCTTTTGAACACGTCCGTCTCCGTCTGCACCGCCTGTGTCCATGCCGCAGCCTCCGGCAGCGTATCCGCCGTATAGGCGCCGTTATCCTCCAGAACATACAACGTCGACGCATACGCCCCTTTTTCCGCATCGTATATCATCTGCGCCCGCACCCAGTACGTCGTTCCCGCCGTTGCCGTGCCGCCGGTTTTCCGCGACCCGTCATAGATGCACCACGCCGCGCCGTAAAGCCCGAAAAAGGCGTTGGTTTCCGCGTTCCTGAAAACCGTATTGTATCCCGACGGCGTCTTCGGCGTTATCTTCGCAATAAATTCCACATCGCCGAAAAAGAATTCCGTTACCGGCAGCGTTTTGTCGGCAACAAGCCACATCCCGTCCGCAAACGCCGCCGTATCGCCGCGAAACGTAACGCCGCCTTCAACGCTGAAATGCACAATCGGCCACGGGTTTGTAACGTGCGATTCGATAACCTTGTGCCCGATCCACACTTTCCCGTCGACAGCCGCCGCCGTATCAAACGCCGTCGTTTCCGCTTCCGCGTCGCAAAAGCAGTTCCAGTCGGCCAAAGCCCCGGTATCTCCGTCCAACGCGCCCGGCAGGATTTCCGAATAAACCGTATACGCTTTCCAGTACGCCTTGCCGTCAACCGTGATAAGCGAATTATGCAGGTCAATCGTCCCCGTCCACGCATTGTTGCCGGAATCAAAGCCGAAACACAATTGCGCCGCAGTCGTGGAATACTGCACGGCCGCCGAAACAACGCGGATAAATTCCTCCCCGTTCGCCGTAACCGTATACGCCGCCCCGTCCCAGCCGGCCTTGATGACATAATCCGTATCCGCCGCCAGCGCCTGTTCGGAAACGGCTCCGTCCGCAATATCCCAGGCCGAAGTCGAACTCGCCAGATACAACATAAGGTGCCCCGCCGCATCCGTGCAAAGCTGCGGCGTCGCCCGGTTCGTCGAATAATTGCCGAAAATATAGCTCTGGTCGGCAAACGTTTCCGGCGTATGGATTTTCACGGTAATTTCCCAGGGATACGACTGGTTGTAAAACGCCGTGTAAATGTTGTTCCCGCTCGTAATGTTGCGCAAAACGCCGTCTTCGCCGATGTCCGGGCTGCCTCTCCGGCTGAAATTGTCATAAACCGTATTCGCGTTGCGCAGAAAATACCGCTTGCCCGCAGGCGCCGCCACGCCCCTGTAGCCGCCGTAAGCGCCTCCGTCCGGCAAAATCCCCGCCGAAACGGAAAGGACCGTGCCGTCCTGCGTAATCGTAACCCCGTCGTAGGGCTCCAGCGCAACGTAGTCGACCGTATTCGCCGTTACCGATTTCGCCACCGTCTTGTCCCAGTAGCGCGCCTTGGTTATCTTGTACCTGAACGGCATTCCCGCGTAAACCTTTTTGTCAAATGTCGTGTTATCTGTCGTGTTATCTGTCGTCATTCTGCTTCTCCTGTAAATTCAAACGTGTCCGGCGCCGGCGTTACATTGACCTTCAGCGAAAGTTCCGGCAGCGCGCCGTTAAACTCAACCCGGCCGCCGGCGGTGTTCCCGGTGGCAAATCCCGTTACAAAACTCTCGCCCGCCAAATCGACCGTCCTTTGCGCATAAAGCCTGCCGTCGCCGTTCGCCAGAACATAGCCGTACGCGTCGCCCCTGTATCCGCCGGCAGCAGAGCTGGGATTGGTATGCGACACCACCGAAAGCAGCGACAAATCGTCCGCAAACACCGGCTTGTATATGCCGTAGTCCGGATTGTTCTCCGCCAGTTCCGCCGCCGTTTTTATCGGCGTAAACAGCTTGCCTTCGCGGTCGGCCGCAAACAGGTAAATGCCGTCCGCCGTGCCGATGCTGAGCGTTTTGTTGTTCGGGTTATAGAGCCACCATGCGTTTGCCGACAGTGTTGCCAGATTCGCCGGCATATCCAGCGGCACCACCGCGTCGTTTTCGTCGACCGTAAACGTCTGCCACTGCACGCCGCCGCCGGTGTCCATGTTGGTTTCGGCGGACGGGCTGCAAAAGATGACCGCCCCCGGCCGCAGATCCGTCGCCATAACGGCAAAAACGCCGATATTGCCGCTCCACAACAGCACCGGGCTTGTCGGAACCGCCAGGTCGTACAAATAAGACGTCCCGGCGGAAACCCCCGGAAAAAGCAGCAGGCGCTTCGCTTCGGAATCGTAAATTCCCCGATAGGCGGTCTCCGCCAGCCCCGTAAACGTATACAGGGTGCTGCCTGCCCTCTGCGCCTCATAGTCAAACTCCTGCAACACCGGCGCACTGCCCTGTTCCTTGTAAAGCCGCATTCCGCCGCCGAGATAAAAATCGCTTTCCTTGGCCGACAGATGCACCTCCCGCACCGTCAGGTCAAGGCGTGTGTTCGTCCCACGCCCGCAGGCAAACATCTTGCCGTCGATAAAGCTGTAATTCGCCAAAATATCCCAGCTGGCAAAGTGCCCCAGGCTCCCCCCGATGGCAAAAGCCCCGTTTTTGCAAAACGCCGGATAAATATACCCCGTAGAATAACGGCTGTAAATCAACATCGTCTTCCCGTAAAAGGCGGTGCTGGCACTGTACGTTTTTGAAGGCGTCTCCAAATGCTGCCTGCCCTCCTGCGTCCGCAGCCTGTTTGAGATATAAGCCTTTTCCCCGGCGCTCCAGCCGCTCTCTTCCCCGTTATAGGCATAGATAAGCGAAGTCCCTCCGCCGCGATAAACCAGCGCGTTCGTTGTTCCTTTCATGTTTCCTCCATAAAAAAAAGGAGCCGGCCCCACTGCCGCCCCCATAAAAAAAGCAGGCTCATCCGTCCCGCATTCTCATAACCAAAACAGCCCGACATCATTCAGCCAAACCGCATTCTTATAACAAAAACAGCCCGGCATCATTCAACCGGACCGCATTCTTATAACAAAAACAGCCCGGAAAACACCCGAGCCCGTCAGTATAATACAAAAGCCCGCCGCCTATGTCAATAGTTTCGCCCCCCTCTTGAAAAATATTTTTCCTCGCCCCCGCCCGCCCCGCCACTCTCTGCCCCATTGCCCCTTTGCAAAAAAATACCCACCGGGTGAAAAAAAAGCTTGATTATTTCAAAATTATATTATATCTCATTCTTGTTTTGCACGACAGTGCCCGAAAGGTGCCCGCCCGCAAAGGCGGAAAATGCAGAACCGCGACCGCCCCGTATTACCGGCGGCAGAAGCGTAAATGAGCGCCCGCCCGGTACCCCGGAAGAAAGGCGTAAATGAGCGCCATCCCGGCTGACCGGGACAAAGGCGTAAAAAGCGCCCCGGCACCCCCGGAAAAAGGCGCAGGATGTGCGGCCATGGCGGAATTGGTAGACGCGTAACGTTGAGGTCGTTATGGGCTAAGCCCGTGGAAGTTCAAGTCTTCTTGGCCGCACCAGAATTTTCTGTATTGTATTATAAACGGGTATCCGCAGCTGTTGCGGTTTTTGAAAAGCGCCGGAGGGCGCAGGGAGGGGCGATGCTGAGAATTTATCGGACCGAAGAAGACGGCAGGCTCACAAAACTCAAAAAAAACAAGATTCTCCCCATGACCTGGTGCTCGCTCGTCAACCCGAACGAAGAAGAGCTGCTGCAGGTATCAACCGTTTTGCACGTTGACTACGACCTCCTTAGCAATTCGCTGGATGCCGACGAGCGCTCCCGCATTGAGCAGGAAAAAAATTCGCTGGCCATCATCATCAACCTGCCGCTTTTGGACGACGAGGGCAATTTTGACACTCTCCCCTGCGGCCTGGTCATCACCCCAAAAAACTTCATCACCATCTGCGCCCGCGACAACCGCGTTATGAATTCGTTTAACCGTTCGACCGCCAAAACGTTCGACACCCGCGACCGCGCGCGCTTTATGCTGAATATTCTGTACAAATGCACCCAGTTTTATTTAAAGTACCTGAACATCATCAACAAGCGCACCGACGAACTTGAATACGCCCTGCGCAAAACCACTTCCAACAAAGAGCTTTTCCAGCTGATGGAAATCCAAAAGTCGATGGTTTATTTCACCACCGCGCTGAAAGACAACCACCTCGTGCTCTTAAAACTGCTGCGCCTGATGCGCACCCCCGCCGTCGCCAAACTCGCCGGCTTCGGCAATGACGACGCCGACCTCCTCGACGACGTAATTATTGAAAACAAACAGGCGATAGAAATGGTGGATATGCACCGTTCCATTTTGGAAGGCATGATGGACGGCTTCGCCAGCATCATCAACAATAACGTTAACCTGGTGATGAAATTCCTCGCCGCTATCACGATTATCCTCTCTATCCCGACCATGCTCGCCTCGTTCTGGGGCATGAACGTCCCGGTGGCATTCGCCGGCGACCCCAACGGCTTCTGGCTCGTGATGGGCATCTCCGCCATAGCAACCGTCATGACGATTATCTATTTCCGCCGCAAGGGAATGTTCTGACCGGCCTCTCCTCCTCCCGGCATTGCCTGTACCGCTGGCACTTGCCTGTGCGGCAGCTCCGCGGCACCGTCCCCACTGCCCTCCTACACCTCCCTTCCACGGCTGCCCCGTACCCCTGTCCCCGCTGTACCGCCTGCACTCTGCGACTGCTTTTCTGCACTCTGCGGCTGCTTTTCTGCACTCTGCGGCTGCTTTCCTACACTCTGCGGCTGCTTTCCTACACTCTGCGGCTGCTTCCCTACACTCTGCGGCGATAATACGGCACCAGTTCGTCCAACGCGCGGCACAACAGGTTCTTTATCTCATCGTTGAAATACAGCCGTTCCCGCGTGCTCGCCCCTTTCGGCGCCCGGATTTCCTTTTCTTCCAGCACGATTTTATACAGCACCGGCACAAACGGCGCCGACACCTTTTTCAGCGCCCGGCGGAAATTTTCCGCCCCGATGCCGGTCTGCCAGTCGTCCCAGCCGCTGCCGCCGTCGACTTTCGGCATTGCGTAATCGCGCACCTGCAGCTGTCCCTTCCCCCATTTCAGAAAATCCGCGTACAGCATCGTTCCCGCCAGCAGCCTGTCTTCCGCGCTGTAAAGCTGGCGGTATCCGTCCGCTATGTAATATTTTTTGCTGAGCCACCCCTGTTGAAAATACCTGCCCAGCAAACTCGGCTTTCCCGCCGCCTTCGCTTTATCTTCTGTCATCATCAGTGTCCTCCTTTCGCATAAACATAATCCAACACGCGGTCAAAATCCGCAAACAGGCCGTTTTCCACTGCCAGCCGGTATTTCCTCCCGCGCGAAAACGCCTTAAATTCCGCCTCGGAATACAGTTTTTTCAGCTCAACTTCCAACACATATTCCACCGCTTTGCAGTATGTCGGAAACAAATGGCGGCAGCGCCCGGCACGAATATCCTCTTCCATCAGATAGCTTTCCGGCGAAAGCGGCAGGCACGGCTTCTCCGCCTTTTTCGCCCGCGAATACAGATAGCTCCTGAACCGTGCCGGATTGGGCGCAAAGTTGGTATCCTCGCTCTTGCGGTAAGATTTGATTCCCGCCAGGATATCCCCTTGCGTGTATGGTTCCAGCATTTCCTCCCAGATTTCCGTTTCCAACGCCGACGGCCTGGCAAAATTCGGATATACCTGTTTGATGTTTAAGAAAAAATAGTCGCTTTTCTGACTCATGAGTTCCCTCCGTTAATGAGTGTTTGTTTAAGTTCAAATGTCCGGTCATAAAGTTAGTCGCGCATTTCTCCCCCGCCGCCCGGTTCCTCGCCTGAAACGCTGCCCGGCGCCTCGCTCGAACCGCCGCCATTTCCGCCGCAGCCGCTCTCGTTGCCCGTACCGTTGACACTGCCCGTGCCGTTGGCACTGCCTGTACCGTTGGCACTGCCTGTACCGTTGACACTGCCTGTACCGTCGGCACCGTCCGCATCACGCAGCACCCGTTCCTCAAGCTCCGACCAATACCCCTCGTCATCAACAGCCGCAGCATCTTTTGCCGCCCGAAAGCCGTTCTTCGCCGCACCGTATCCCGTATCTGCCCCGCCGGTAAAACCGCCCGCCCTGTAACCGCCTGCCGGGCTTTCCGCCGCATAACCTGCCGCCAAACCTGTTTCCGCCGCTTCGCTGCAGGCACGCCGGTGCCAGAGCCGCACCGTTGCCTTCCAGTTTTTGATTGCCGTCCGCCCGACGCACCAGCCGTGGGAGTCATAAAAATCGACAAACGTCGCCGCATCGACTTTCAGCCCCTCCGCCGAAACAAACGCCTGCACTTCCGCCGCCGACGGCCGTTGAAAAACCGGCAGCGAAATTTTCCGTTCCGAAAATAAATTATTTTTATTATTTAAAATATTATTTTCTTTTGCTTCTTTTCTTTTGCCGCAGCAATGCTGAAGCAGCGGTTGAACATTGTTCTGATGTCCGCTGCCGCCGCCTGCGGCAGAAAAAGCGCCGCCCGTCGCCGCCGTGCCGTTCCCCGAAACCGCAGTTTTTTCCGCAGTTTTTTCCGCAGCTTTTTCCGCAACATCTTCCGCCGTATTTGCAACCGTCGCATTCTCTGCCGTTGCAAACAAATCCGGCATATCGTCCGCCGCCCCGTCATCACCGCTGCTGCCCGCATTTCCGCACCCGTTAACATTCCGCCGCCGTGCCGCGCCGCCTTTGGCGCCGATGTCGCGCATACGCTGCCGTTTCGCAGCCATATCCTGTTGCAGCAGCATAATATAGCGGCTGATGTTTGCTACCGTTTCGTCGACGGCGGACAAAGGCGCCTCTGTAACCGCCCCGGCGCCCATATCCGCAGCCCCGCCTGCCGCTCCCGTCGCGCAATCAAGCAGCATCTCCAGCAGCAGCCCCTTCTGTTCCCGGGTCAGCCCCGCAATAATATATTTGAGATTGGTATGAAAAATAATCTGATCCATTTGTTTCCCCGTTGCCACGAATTACCCCTCGCGCACAAGCCGGCCGCTCCCGGCAGCCTGCCCGCGCAATCCGCCGCCCGCGCCGAAACGCCGGCAGCCAGTCTCTCCGATAGTCCGATAAAAGTAGTCCAAATAGTCCGATAGTCCTGAAACGGCGCCGCCGGTATTTTCCGCACACGGCGCCAAAGCTCCCGTCCCGAAACAGCGCTCAAACACCCGTCCCGCACACGGCGCCAAAGCCTGCCCCTGCATCCGGCTCCCTGCACGCTCCGCACACTCCCGCGCGCGCCCTGCATACAGCCTGATATATAACCCTGTATATACTGCAAAAATTGGGCTTGACTTTTAGGCACTTTTAATATATGATAATTAATACATTGTCAATATTAAAAAACATACTTGGCAAAAAAAATTATTCTGATAGCGTAGCATAAAAAGGAGATATTACTATGGCAGATTTACAAACAATCCGCAAACGGCTGGAAAAGTATATCTTGGACAGCAACCACACCTTTCGCGAAGTATCGCTGAAAATCGGGCGCAAGGACTCATACATCCAGCAGTATGTCAAATACGGCTTTCCCAAGCGGCTGAACGAAGTCGACCGCAAAAAAGTCTGCCAGCTGTTAAACATCAGCGAAAAAGAATTGATTGACGACGAGCTTCTGCAAAGCGGCGCCGCCCTGCCCCCGCTCTTTGAAAACGACGACCTGACCGGTTCGGCGGCGGATTTTGTGGCGATAGACATCTGCGCCGCACGCCCCGGAACCGAGCTCCGCGACAACGTCGTCGGGCGTATGGTGCTGAATTTTGCAGAATTCGGCAGCTGGTGCGCGGGCAACCCGTTCAGCCTGCGTTTTATCCGCCTCGACGGCGACTATATGGAACCGACGCTCCCCAACGGCAGCCTTGTTATGTTCGATTCCGGCGTCTGCGATTACAGCGGCGACGGCATTTATGTTATCGAAACCGGGGGCGACGTCCAGATTAAACGCCTGCAAAAAACCGCCGCCGACACCTACGCGCTGAAAGTCGACAGCCCCCGCTATCAGGATTTGTACCACAAAAAGAACAAGGTGAAAATCCTCGGCCGCGCCGTCTTCTGCCTTTCCGGCCGTCCGCTGTAACCCGCCGCGCCCTTGCCGGCTGAGCCCGTTCCTTCCGCCCGGTAAAATCCGCACGCACACCGGACCGCCCGCCGCGCCCGTCCCGAGTTATCAACATCGTCCATATATTCGGCTATATAATCAGCACTTTTCTGCCGCATTTTGCCCATCGGCGCCAATGCGAAAATATTGAAATCAATATACGAAACACCTATATATTATGAAAATTAATATACAGAAAAGGAAAGTATATGAATATCAAGCAGAAAATCGCCCGCCTGAAACAGCAAATCCGCCTGCGCGAAACCGCCGATGACGGTTATTACCTTTCGCGCCAATACAAGGAAGACGCCCGCGCCCTCTATGAGCTGGAAAGACAGCTCCCGCCTGCCGGCACGCCGCGGCAGCCGCCCCGGACTTAAATCCGCCTTGCTGCCCCGGACTTAAAAGCCCCGTTCGCACAATTCCCTCAGCCAGCCTGCCCTTTATCGGCAAATGTGCCGGGATTAAAACGTATAGCGCATACCGAGGGAGAACTCCAGCATATCGTCAATATATTCGCTGTCCAGCACGACATAGCGCACCATGC